>Ga0172382_10000172_pt1 | contig 114411 bp, 107 predicted proteins | sample Leawel138RmetaG_FD_122245 | JGI IMG/M metagenome (GOLD analysis project Ga0172382, IMG submission 122245) | Leachate microbial communities from a municipal landfill in Southern Ontario, Canada - Leachate well 138R metaG | ecosystem: Engineered > Solid waste > Landfill > Unclassified | place... | reverse complement strand
GCAGATGAATATTTTACGACATACTGGCTGGACTGTGCTTCAGCAGGAGGGATCGTATCAGGCAACGGTACTTCAATCGCTACTTGCTCGTTCTCAAGTCTTGATTCATCGAAATCAGTAACAGCAATCCTGTCGCGAGACTTCCCCTGGCCGATGTTCCTGCCTGCAATAACAAACAGTACACAGCCTTGAGCACCACCGAACGGCAGGCAGCCTTTTCCCGTTTATCGTGGAAAGGCGGCCGATATAGGAATATCATTCAAATAGCATCTTCCCAAATCAAGGGATAATACGAACATACGTACCTTGGTCTATGACAGGAAAAAAACGGGACACGCCGGCCCAAAACCGCCAGGGCCCCGGGGGTATGCAGGCAGCAGTCGGCGGCAGTGTCAACAGGATCGGCCGAAAGTGTAATCGGAATTACTGTTATGAATTTCAGGGCGTGATTGGGGAGAGGACGGCCGACAGGGGTGGCTGGCCGGGATGGAACGCTCAGGCCCTGAACTCTATGGAATCGGGAAAGGCTATCCCGAACTCGAAGCGGTGGGGCTTGCTCGATGGCCTGCACCACCGGACTTCGCCGGTTCCGGAGATATGCCGGGCGGAAACATCCCCATCCCCGGCAAAACAGACAATGGAGCCCGGCGCGATTTGCCGCGGCCCTTCTATCCGAAAGCCGCCGAGACTGATGTCAAGGGTCCGGGCCCTGAAATCGTTCCCTGGTGCGGCGTCGATACCGGCATCCCGGACATGCATCCTCAAAGGCAGCTGTTCGGCAACGCGGCGGAATTTTCGGCGCTCCTCCCTGATTTTTCCGGGCCGCCTTTCCCCTCTCTTTTCCTGCGGCGGCATCTGTTCCTGCCCCCTGATATACTGATGGCAGGAGATGTACTGCGGCGACAGGCAATACATCTTCACATGGTGCGGCAGGGGAAGATAGACGCCCCCGGAGTACATTTCGCAGCTCTCGTCTTTCCTCGCCGACCAATACGGACATTTTGCCCTGACGGGGAAAGGTGCTTTCATTGTCATGGGATCACCCCTGGCTGCCCTCATCCGGGCCGAAAAAATGAAACCTGATCCTGGAGATGCAAAAAGGGGGCCACAGCATGACAATATCCCAAAAAAATGAAGGCAATGATACGAGGGGACGGTCCGCTCAGTCCTTCTCCGCCGGTGGCGGCAAATCAGCCCGGGGGCCCTGGAAGGATGAAAGAAACGAGGAGCGCAGGCTCCGGAAAAGCGCCTTCAGGCCGGACTCGCCCCAGAGGCGGTCGGAGGCGTCCTTGTGCACCAGGTACATTTTATCGTCGAAGTCCCAGAAGATGATGGCCTTGCCCCTGGGCTTGAGTTTGAGCAGGTCCTCGATGTTGCGGAGGTTGGCGACATGGAGCATGAGATAGTCCGCCCGCGTCGCGCCGAACTCTTCGAACAACCCCTCGGTCAGCCGGTCAAAATGGAGATAGGTCGACGAGGTCAGCCAGTACACCTGGCCGGTCGCAATCCCCGGGTAGGTGTCGTTGATGTACCTGACCAGGTCGGCGGAGATGGAGCTGATGAGGACGTCCCGGTCGCGCTTGCGCTGGCGGATGTCGTCGATGATTGCGTCGGCCAGGCGGGCGTCTTCATTGAAGTCGCCCTGTGATTTTATCTCGATGTTGATCTTTTTGGTCAGCATGTCCATGACGTCTTCATAGGTAGCGATTTCCCCGCCGGTCATTTCCGCCAGTTCGGCATAGGTCGAGTCGCCGACGGACCTGAAGCTGCCGAACAGCCGCAGCAGCCGGAGATCATGGTAAACGACTATCCGGCGGTCCTTGGTGTACTGCACATCGAATTCCACGAAAGCGTACTTCCTGTCCCGGTCAGCCGCCTGCAAGGCCGCCAGGGTATTTTCCCTGAAAGCGGTCGAGGCGCCCCGATGCGCTCCCACCGTGCATCTGTATCCGTATGCCGGGGAAGGATTCTGGCCCAGCTCCCGGTCAATGACCTCGTCAAGGGTGATGGTGTGGGGCGGCAGGGCGCAGCCCGCAGTGATGACGGCCGCCGCAATTGCCGCAACAAGGAGGAGCAGGGGGGTGACCGAGGAAAGGTTGCCGGCGCGGGACGAGCGCCCAGGAAGGGAGCCGGTCCGCTGGTTCTGCACGGGCATGAAGGCATGACCGGGTAGGCCGGGGCGCGGGGCGGGATGTTGGGTTCTGATCTGCTGTTCCATAGGTCACTGCGTCAAATTACCGGCACGCCTTGGGAAAGGTTTGGCCAAGGTATGATCGGTGGCGGCATCGCTCCTCTTTGTAATTCTTTTAGGCAAGGGTTGAAAGAAGGATTTGCACCGGAAAAATTTGTGCAAAAAAACCGGCGAAATGGTGTATTCTGAAAAAGTTTCGTCTTCCGGACCGTTCGGTCCGATGCTGATGACCCCCTGGAAAACCGGAAGGAGCACATGAACAGGGAACAGAAAACCGAAGCCAGGATCATATCACGACAGGATCTTGTTCGGCAGTTCGAGGATGTGCAGCAGCATATGCGGGAACTGGAAGAGGGCCGCCACAGGCTGGAAAAGGAGCGGCTGACCTATCAGAAACTGCTGGACGCGGCGCCCGACGCCGTCCTGTTCGTCGATCGGCAGGGCAGAATACTGGAGGTCAACGCCCGGCTGGAAAACGTTTTCAACTACGATCCTGGAGAACTCAACGGCCGCAGCATAGAGATGCTCATTCCGGAACGGTTCCGGCTCCGGCACCGCCAGCATGTGCGGGATTTTTTCGCCCATCCGCGCCAGCGGCCCATGGGGAGCCAGTACGAAATTTACGGCCGTCGCAAGAACGGCGAGGAGTTCCCGGCGGATATCAGCCTCAACTTCCTGGTGATCGACGGAGTCCTGTACGCATCCGCCTCGGTGCGGGACATCACTGAGCGGAAGGCGCTCGATGACAAGCTGATCCGCGACTATCATATGCAGCGGGTCATCAGTGAGGTGCTGAAAACCGCGCTGCGGCCCGTTCCCCTGCAGGAGCAGCTCGGCTCCATTCTTGAATTGATTCTGTCCGTGCCCGTCCTCTTTCTGGAGGAGAAAGGGGCCGTCTACCTGGTGAACGACGACCGGACAAGCATGTCCCTTGCCGCTCTCCACGGTTTTGACGATTCGCGGGACCTGCCCTGCCGGGATATCATCATCGGGCGCTGTTTGTGCGGCGAAGCCGCCGGCCGCTGCAAGACCGTCTATGCGGACCGGTATGATGACCGCCATCGGCTGATCCGCGATGATATGTTCGCCCACGGGCACTACTGCGTGCCCATCGTCGACAACAACGAGTGCGTCGGGCTCCTCAACCTGTATGTCAAGGAAGGTCACAAACATAACGGCAGCGAGGAGAAATTCATTACGGTCATCGCCGATACCACCGCCCTGGTGATCCGCCACCACCGGAACGAAAAGGAGCGGATGCGCCTGCAGGAACAGCTGGCCGAAGAGGCAAAAATGGCCGCTCTCGGCCGGATGGCCGCCAATCTGGCCCATCAGATCAGGAACCCGCTCACCGCCCTCGGCGGGCTGGCCAGGCGCCTTGCCGGCCTCAAGATCGACGAAAGGGGTCTGCGGTACGCCGCCGGCATCAATACCGAGGCGGCCCGCCTGGAACTGGTGCTCAACAATATGTTTGCCTATGTGCAGCCTCCGCCCCTCGTGCTGCAGCGCCGCAAAATCAGCGAGGCGGTCGAGGAATGCCTGCGGGGCTTTGCCCAGGTCATCGGGGAGCGGGGTATCGAGGTGCACAGGGACTATGGGCCGGTTCCGGAAGCGCTCTTCGACAACAGGCAGTTCACCCTGGCGCTGAAAAACGTGCTGGCCAACGCCCTGGAGGCCGTAGGGGACGGCGGCCGGCTCTCCATCGCCGTCAACCGGGAAGGAGAGGGCGGGGAAAGCATGGTCGCCGTCGAGGTGGGGGACAACGGGCCGGGCATGGGAGCCGACGCCCTGGAGACCATGTTCGAGCCCTTTTTTACAACCAAGGTGGGGGAAAAAAAGGTGGGACTGGGCCTGACCATCGCCAAGAAAATCATCGAGGACCACCGGGGCGCCATCAGGGTTTCCAGCACTCCCGGCAGCGGCACCACGGTCACCCTGACTCTGCCGGAGGCGCAGGAATAAGCGTGAGACGGAAGCGCTCCCGCGGCGGCGTTTTTTTCACCTGAACCGGCCAGAGTTTTTCATTCCGGACATTGGAAATGCAGATGACCGTGTTTGGAACAATCTATAGGGCAGCCCCCTGAATCATCGGCGCTGAACATCATTGCGATCCGCGGAGGAATTGCCGGATGGAAGAACAGGTTCCCACCTCGGCGGGCCTGAGCAGTTTCAACCTGCTGGAGGAAAGGAATTTTTTCAATGCACTGGCGCCGGAACCGGGAATGATCGTCCTTGACCTTGGGTGCGGGGTGGGCAACTATGCGATCGCTCTCGCCCCCCATGTCGGCAGGACGGGACACGTATATGCCCTGGACCTCTGGGAGGAAGGCATTGAAACACTGGAGGTGCGGGCATCTCTCGGCCGGCACGCCAATATCACCGCCCGGGTCTGCAACGCGGGGGAAAAATTGCCGCTTGAAGCCCAAAGCGTCGACCTCTGTCTGATGGCCACGATCATGCACATCCTGAGGGAGGAAAAAACAGTCGACAAGACCCTGCCGGAAGTGCTGCGGGTGGTCAGGCCGGGCGGCAGGATCGCCGTGGTCGAATTCCATAAAAAGGATGAAGAGCCCGGGCCGCCTTTTGCCTGGCGCCTGGCCCCCGAAGAGCTTGAGGGGCTCATGACCGGTTACGGTCTTGAGCGTCTGGGCTGCATTGATGTCGGGCCCCATAATTACCTTGCCCTTTTCCGGTGCCGAAAATGAACGGGGAGGGCATGCATACGTATCGACGGCCCGCGATCGGCGGGGCCGGAAGTATCGGCAGCCGGTCGCACGAAGAGGGGAGGCCGGGTTGACCAGGACAATCAACATCCTGATTCTTCTGCTGCTCGGCGCAACGGCGCCGGCGGCGCCCGTCGGTGCGCAAACCGTGCTGTCCGCCCCTGCCCGCCAATATACGTACAGAGTGATCGCCTCCTATCCCCATGACCACGGGGCCTTCACCCAGGGACTGGTCATTGCCGGCGGCGTGCTGTATGAGTCCACCGGCCTGTATGGCCGTTCGTCCCTGCGCCGGGTGAACCTGGAGACCGGGAGGGTCGAGCGGATCAGGGAACTGCCGGCCCGGTATTTCGGCGAGGGCCTGGCGGTCCATGACGGCCGGCTCATCCAACTGACCTGGACGGAGAAACGCGGGTTTGTCTATGACCCGGACACCTTTGAACTGCTGCGTGAATTCCCGTATCCCCACGAGGGGTGGGGGCTTACCAGCGACGGCCGAAACCTGATTGCCAGCGACGGCAGCGCCAATCTGTATTTTCTCGATCCGGAGACGTTCGAGGAAAGACACCGCGTTCAGGTGGTTGACCGGGACGGTCCGGTGACCAGGCTCAACGAACTGGAATACGTGGACGGCAAGGTGTATGCCAATGTCTGGGAGACCGACCTGCTTGCCGTCATTGAGCCGGAAACCGGGAGGGTGGCGGGCTGGATCGATCTGGCCGGGCTGCTGCCTCCGGAGGCGTCCGCGGGGCCGGTCGATGTGCTCAACGGCATTGCCTATGACAGCGAAAGCGGCGGGCTGTATGTGACCGGTAAACTGTGGCCCCGTCTTTTCCTGATCGGCCTGGTGGAAAAGGAGGGCGCGGAGGCGGAAATGGAGCGGGCGCCTTCCCCATGAAAACATCGCGTGGATGCTGTGCTGCTGCGCACCCCTGTATGCCCACGAGGACACGGAAATCCTCGAGTAAAAGGCCCCGGCCGCGCTTGTCAATGGGCCTGGTTTGGTGTATACAGTGGGTAGACGATTCGGCAGCTTGCGGCTGCCCTTTCTTTTTGCCTGCCAGGGGAGTGACATGAAAGCCAAGCTGTCAAAGAAAACCAAGTTTATTTTCATTACCGGAGGCGTCCTGTCTTCCCTCGGCAAGGGGCTGGCCGCGGCCTCCCTGGGGGCCTTGCTGGAGAGCCGGGGAATGAAGGTTACCTTTCAGAAACTGGATCCCTACATCAACGTGGATCCCGGCACCATGAACCCGTTCCAGCACGGCGAGGTGTACGTCACGGATGACGGCGCGGAAACCGACCTGGACATGGGTCACTACGAGCGCTACACCAGCGCCGTCATGGCCCAGGTCAACAACTACACTTCCGGGCGCATCTATTATTCGGTCATCCAGAAGGAGCGGCGCGGCGAGTACCTGGGCGGCACCGTCCAGGTCATCCCCCACATTACCGATGAGATCAAACAGGCGGTGCTGCAGCTTGACGGCACGGCCGATATAGCCATCATTGAAATCGGCGGAACCATCGGCGACATCGAGGGGCTCCCCTTTGTCGAAGCCATCAGGCAGCTGCGCGGGGATCTGGGCCGCGAGTACACCCTGTTCATTCACCTGACCCTGGTGCCGTACATCAAGACCGCCGGCGAGGTCAAGACCAAACCGACCCAGCACAGCGTCAAGGAACTGCTGGCCAGCGGTATTCAGCCGGACATCCTGGTCTGCCGCACGGAAAAACCCCTGAACAAGGAGCTCAAAAAGAAAATCGCCCTGTTCTGCAACGTCGAGCCTGAGGCAGTCATCACCGCCCGGGATGTGGAATCCATCTATGAAGTGCCCCTGAGCCTGCACGCCGAAGGGATGGATGACCGGGTGCTGGAAAAGCTCGGCATCTGGACCGGAGCGCCGTATATCAGGCCGTGGGAGGAGCTGATCGAAAAGATCAAGAATCCGAGGAACGCGGTCACCATCGGCATAACAGGCAAATACGTGGATCTCAAGGAGTCGTACAAGAGCCTGCACGAAGCGCTGGTCCATGGCGGCATAGCCAACAACGCCAAGGTGACTCTCAACTATATCAGCGCCGAGGACCTGGAAACCGGCGACCCGCAGGAACTCCTGGCCGCCTGCGACGGCATCCTGGTGCCCGGGGGGTTCGGCAGCCGGGGCATGGAAGGCAAGATCAACGCCATCACCTATGCCCGGGAAAACAAGGTCCCCTTTTTCGGCATCTGCCTCGGCATGCAGCTTGCCGTTGTTGAATTTGCACGCAATATTGCCGGGATGAAAGGTGCTCATTCAACCGAGCTCGATAAGGACACACCTTTCCCGGTTATTTACCTGATGAAGGAGTGGTACGATTTCCGGACCGGCAGGGTCGAAACCCGTGACGAAAACTCCGACTTGGGCGGCACCCTCCGCCTGGGCGCCTATCCCTGCGTGCTCAAGGAGTCCACTCTCGCCCACAAGGCCTACCGCGTGGAGGAAATCAGCGAGCGCCACCGGCACCGCTACGAGTTCAATAATATCTTCCGCGATCAGCTGGAAAAAGCCGGCCTGGTCGTCAGCGGCGCCTCGCCGGACAACAACCTGGTGGAGATCGTGGAGCTTGCCGATCATCCCTGGTTCCTGGGGTGCCAGTTCCACCCCGAATTCAAGTCAAAACCGATGAAGCCGCATCCCCTGTTCCGCGAATTCATCAGGGCCTCCCTGAAGGCCAAGGTGAGTCGCGAAGCGGCGGGGGCGTAAATGGAGCCGGTCGTCATCGGGACAAACGGAGATCCGCTCCGGATGGAGGTCGGGCCGGGGCAGCCGCTGCTGCTGATGGCGGGCCCCTGCGTGCTCGAAGCCGAGGAAACGGCATGGCGAATTGCCGGGGAAATGAAGGAGATCTGCCGGAACCTCGGGATCAACTATGTTTTCAAGGCGTCGTTCGACAAGGCCAACCGCACGTCGCTGCATTCCTTTCGGGGGCCGGGGCTTGACAAGGGATTGCGGCTGCTGGCCCGCATCCGGGAGGAGATCGGGGTAGCCGTTGTTTCCGACGTCCATGACGCGGCGCAGGCGGAACGGGCGGCCGAAGTGCTGGATATCGTCCAGATCCCCGCCTTTCTCTGCCGCCAGACCGACCTGCTGGTGGCGGCGGCCCGGTCCGGCCGGCCGGTCAATATCAAAAAAGGCCAGTTCGTCTCCCCCTGGGACATGCAGTACGCCGTGGACAAAGTCCGGGCCTCCGGCGGCGCCGGGATACTCCTGACCGAACGGGGAACGAGCTTCGGCTACAACAACCTGGTGGTGGATATGCGTTCCCTGCCGGTGATGCGCTCCCTGGGCTGTCCGGTCATATTCGACGCCACCCACAGCGTGCAGCTTCCCGGAGGGGAGCAGGGCAGTTCCGGCGGTCAGCGCGAATTCATTCCCTGTCTGGCCCGGGCGGCCGTGGCAGCGGGCATCGACGGGCTCTTCATGGAAGTGCACCCCGAGCCCGACAAGGCATTGTGCGACGGCCCGAACTCATGGCCGCTGGCCATGGTGGAGAAGCTCCTGCGGAGGCTGATGGCCATCCGGCAGGCGGCGGAGGCCGACGATGACGAGTGACAACAGCCGGTGTGCCGACGGGAAAGGGATCTATCCGTCCGATTGTGAACTGACCGGGGCGCTGCTGGAACAGGCGCGCCGACGGACAAGTCCCCTTGAACGGAGCAGGGAATGGCAGGCGGCTCTGCCCCGGGCCAGACAGGTCAGGCTGCTGCTCCTCGACGTCGACGGGGTGCTGACCGACGGGACCATCATGTACACCCATGACGGCGGGGAATCCAAGGGCTTCAATACCCAGGACGGTTTCGGCCTCAGGATTCTGCAGGAAGCCGGGGTCGAAGTCGGCCTCATTTCGGCCCGGACCTCGGAGGCCGTGGCCAGAAGGGCAGCGGACCTGAAGCTGCGGTACGTCTACCAGGGGACCGGGCACAAGCTGGAGGTGTTTGAAGACATCCTGGCCAGCTCGGGTTTGCGTCCCCACGAGACGGCCTACATGGGTGACGACTGGCTTGACCTGCCCCTGCTGGCACGGGTCGGACTGGCCGCCGCCCCTGCCAACGCCGTGGCCGAAATACGGCAGCGGGCCCATTACGTGACCGCGCGCAACGGCGGTCACGGAGCGGTCCGGGAAGTGTGCGAACTCATTCTCGAAGCCAGGGATGCCCTGGCCGGCCTGCTGCAAACGTATTGCCGATGCTGAAAAACCCCCGCAACCTCCTCTTTCTGATTCCTCTGATCCTCCTGGCAACCAGTCCGCTCTGGAGACCTGCCCTTTCCGCTTTTCTGGCCCCCCGGGGAGGGTTTGAGGCCGCGGCGGTCGATCCCCTGCAGGACGATCAGGAAGAGCATTTCATCATGGATGCCATTACCATAACCATGTTCAACCGGGGCCGGGAAGATTGGATTGTCAACGCCGAACGGGCCTACACCGGCGATACCGACAGGGAAATCGGCATGGAGAAGGTGGACGCTGTCTATACCGGGGGCGAAGAGGAGCGAACCCGCATTACCAGCTCCAGGGGCATGTACAATGTTGACGAGCGCCACCTGGTGCTGATCGATGACGTGGTTATCGTCAAGCCGGTGTCCAGGCAGGAGATGTATACGGATCTTCTCCATTACTACAATACTACCAAGCTGGTCGTCTGCCCGGGAGATGTGGAGCTTCGGGGTCCGGAGTTCACCATCAGGGCGGGGCGGCTCGATTATGATATGCTCACCGACAACTATGATTTCGGCGGCCGGGTCAAGGTCACCACCAATGACGGCGGCAGAAGCTGAGATCGGCGGCCGCCGCCACCCGGCGGCGGTTGTTTGCGTACCGGACAGGAAGAGATGATTACCATCAACGAACACTATCTGAAACTGCAGGCTTCGTATCTTTTTTCCGACATCGCCCGGCGGGTCGCAGCTTTCCAGGAGGCCAATCCCGGCCGCGAGGTGATCCGGCTCGGCATCGGGGACGTGACCAGGGCCCTGCCCAAGGCGTGCATCGAGGCGTTTCACAAGGCCGTCGATGAAATGGCGGACGACAGCACCTTCCGGGGATACGGCCCGGAGCAGGGTTATTCCTTCCTGCGCGAGGCCATAGCCCGGCACGATTTTCAGGCCCGGGGCGCCGAGGTCGCGCCGGACGAGGTGTTTGTCTCGGACGGGGCCAAGTGCGATACCGGCAATATCCAGGAATTGTTCGCCGCCGGCATCAGGGTGGCCATACCCGACCCGGTTTATCCGGTCTATCTCGACACCAATGTCATGGCGGGGCGGACAGGGAGCTTCAGCGATGGGCGCTATCAGGGCATCGTTTACCTGGAGTCGACCAGGGAGAACAACTACGTCCCCGACCTGCCCGCGGAGCGGGTCGACCTGATTTATCTCTGCTTTCCGAACAATCCGACCGGCTCGACCATAACCAGGGAACAACTGGCAACCTGGGTGCAATACGCCCGGGACCACAGGGCGCTGATCCTGTTTGACGCCGCCTATGCGGCGTTCATCCGCGATGACGCCCTGCCGCAGTCCATCTACGAGATCCAGGGGGCCCGGGAGGTTGCCGTCGAATTCCGCTCCTTTTCCAAGAATGCGGGCTTCACCGGGACCCGCTGCGCCTATACCGTGGTGCCCAGGGAGTGCATGGCCTACGACGCGGCCGGCGGCCGGCATGCCCTGCACGGGCTGTGGAACAGGCGGCACTCCACTAAGTTCAACGGGGTGTCCTATCCCGTGCAGCGGGCCGCCGAGGCCGTGTACAGCGAAGAGGGCAAGGCGCAGATCCGTGAACTGGTCGACTATTACATGCAGAATGCCGCGCTCATCGCCGAGGTGATCGGCGGCCTCGGCTTTCACTCTGTGGGCGGAAAAAACGCGCCCTACATCTGGATCGGCAGCGACCGCGACTCGTGGCAGTTTTTTGATCAGCTGCTCAACGAGGCCGGGGTGGTGTGCACGCCCGGCGCCGGTTTCGGCCGGTGCGGCCGCGGCTATATCCGCCTTTCCGCCTTCAATTCCCGCGCAAATGTTGAAAAAGCCATGGAGCGCCTCCGCCGGGCCCTGGGCTGATCGTTACTGCAGGAGAATTCCGTCTCCGCCGAACAGGTACAGGGCGGACGGGTGGATGTGCAGTTCCGCGGCCGGTTCCGGCAGGGTCATATGCCCGGGCAGGCGGGCCGCCAGGGGCGTTGCGACTTGCGCCCCGGGAATGTGAAAATAGACAAGGGTTTCGTGGCCGAGGAACTCCGTGGCCGTTGCCCGCACCGCGCAGGGGACCGTGCCCTCTTCGGGGGCCGAACCGAAGGATTCCGGCCGCAGTCCGGCCCGGATGGACCGCAGGGCCTCCGGGGATCCCCCGCGGGGCAGTTTTTCCGGCGGCAGGGGGATGTCCCAGTTCCCCGTCCGCAGCCGCCAGGTGCCGTCCTTGTCCCGCAGGACCGAGGCGGAGAAGATATTCATCCCCGGGTTGCCGATGAATCGCGCCACAAAGATGCTCCGTGGCCGCCGGTACAGTTCGGCCGGCGTGCCGACCTGGTGCAGTTCGCCCCGTTCCATGACCGCTATGCGGTCGCCCAGCGTCATTGCCTCGACCTGATCATGGGTAACGTACAGGGTTGTCCTGGCCAGCCGCTTCTGGAGGGAGGAGATATCCGCCCGGATCTGGGCCCGGAGTTTTGCATCCAGGTTCGACAGCGGTTCGTCCAGGAGGAAAACGCTTGGATTGCGCACCAGCGCCCTGCCCATGGCCACCCGCTGTTTCTGGCCGCCGGACAGCTGGCCGGGCCGGCGGTCAAGAAGTTCCCGCAGATCAAGAATTCCGGCGATATCGGCGATTTTCCGGGCAACGGTTTCCCGGGGGGTTCGCCGCATTCTGAGGGGAAACGCCAGGTTGTCGCGCACGGTCATATGCGGGTAGAGGGCATAGTTCTGAAAAACCATGGCAATGTTTCTCTGCCGGGGGCTGATCCGGTTCACGACCTTGCCGTCGAGCAGTATTTCCCCCGCGCTTGGCTCCTCAAGACCGGCCAGCAGCCGCAGGACGGTCGACTTGCCGCAGCCTGACGGTCCGACCAGGACAACGAGTTCCCCATCGTCTATCGCCAGGTTGAGGTTGCGCACGGCCTCCGTGCCGGCGGCGAACCGCTTGCTGACATTTCTGAATTCAACGGCCGCCATGGCTCACCCTTTCATTCCGGTGGAGGCCACCCCCTGGACGAACCAGCGCTGAAACAGGAGAAAGACCGCCAGCACGGGCAGGACCATCATGACCCCGAAGGCGAAAATATCCCCCCACTGCAGGGGCGGCAGGGTGTAAAACAGGGCAATGCCGAGGGGCAGGGGGCGGACGCTTTCACTGTGGGTCACCATGAGCGGCCACAGGAAGGAGCCCCACTGGGTCAGGAAGGTGAGAATGGCCACCGCGGCGAAGACCGGCTGCGAGTTGGGTACGACGATGCTGAAAAAAATCCGCATCGGTCGTGCGCCGTCGATCCGGGCCGCCTCCTCCAGTTCTTCGGGCAGTTCGAGAAAGAACGTGTAAAACAGATAGACGGAGAAGGCGTTGGCGATAAACGGGACTATCTGGACCAGGTAGGTGTTTCTCCAGCCGAACAGGGTGACCTCATAAAACAACGGCACCGCAATGGCCTCCAGGGGAAGAATAATGAGGGCGATGACGCCGGTCAGCACCGCTTTCCTGCCGCGCCAGTGCAGGCGGGACAGGGCGTATCCGGCCAGGGAGTTGACCAGCAGCCCGCAGAAGACGATGGTTCCGGTGATGAAGATGGAATTGGCCATGTAGCGGGCAAAGGGGACCCGGGCAAAGACGTCCCGATAGTTGTCCAGGGTCGGCTTGGCCGGCACTACATTCGCCAGGCGCCCGGCCTCGGGCAGCACGAGGTGGTCGGGCTTCAGGCTTCCCGAAACCATCATGGCGACGGGAATCAGGAAGACCAGGGCCATACCGCTCAAGACAAGGTAGGCCGCGACCCTGGCAAAAACATTTCCGCATCTCATGATGATGCGCGCTCCTGTCCGGCAATGCGGCGCTGCACCAGGGTCAGGGTGAGGACAATGGTGAAGAAGACCACGGTCATGGCCGCGCCCCGGGCAACCTGCTGGCTGCCGAAGGCGGCGTTCACGGCTTCGTACATGACCGTCGTGGTGGCGTGGTTGGGTCCCCCCCTGGTCATGATCTGCACCTGGTCAAAGAGGCGGAAGGCGAGAATGGTGGTGACCAGAATCACGAAAGTGAGCGGATTTTTCAAGGCCGGGAGGGTGATGTGCACAAACTGCTGCCGTTTCCGTGCCCCATCGACCCTCGCCGCCTCATACAGTTCCGCGGGAATGGATTGCAGGGCGGCGAGCAGGATCACCATCTGAAAACCCACGCCCTGCCAGATCGAGGTCACGGTGATCGCCGGCAGGGCCAGCCGGGGATCGTGGAGGAAATCACGGGGTTCCCATGCCCCCAGCGTCAGCCACTGCAGCAGGCTGTTGAGGGTGCCGTCCGGACCAGGGGCGAAAATCAGGATCCAGATCACCGAGACCAGCGACAGGGGAAATATGACCGGGGTGAAGAACAGAGTCCGGAAAACGACCATTCCCCGCAGCGGTTGATTGATGAGCAGCCCGAGCCCGAGGGCCAGGGCGGTCTGCACCGGGACGACCATCAGGGCAAAAACGGTATTGTTCTGCAGGGCGCGGAGAAAGGCGGTGTCGGCGAAAATGCGGGTGTACTGGCGCAGCCCCGTGAATTCGAGGGGCAGGGGGGAGCCCAGCCGCAGATTGGTGAAGGAGAGAAACAGCGCCAGCAGAAAAGGAGCGAGAACAAAAAAGATCAGGCCCGCCAGGGCGGGGAGCGCAAAGATCCAGGCCGTGGGCGCATCCTGCTCGCGGCGCAGTCCATCGAGGGCTGGACTATTGGTCCGATTTGAAGGGGTAGCCATGGTTGTCACGGATATCCTGATCGATATTTGCCGCCGCCCGGTCCAGCGCCTCGCGGACCGGAACATTGTTGCGGATGCGTTGCACGGCTTGCTGAAACTCGGTGGTGATGACGGGATAGGCCGGTGTCCGGGGCCTGGGTACGGAGACGCCGCCCATGAGCTGTTCGGCGAACAGGCGCAGCGGTCCGTCAATGCCGTACAGGGGCGACCGGGCGACCGCGCTTTCGGTGCCGGGGACGGCGCCGTTGGCATTGCTCATGGCAAGGACTTCGGAGGGGCGCAGCAGGAAATGGAGGAAATCGGCGGCCTGCTGCGGGTCGGGGCAGTTCCGGGTGATTCCCCAGTTCCAGGAGCCCTGTCCCGTGCGGCTGCCCCTGCCGAAATCAGGCAGAGGGACCAGGACCAGGTCGTCGGGGAATGCTTCCCGGTAGCGGGAATATTCCCAATGCCCGACCCAGGAGAGCGCGACCCGGCCGGTCACAAAGGCGGCGTCGTCCAGGTTGGGATCGACCAGGCCCTGCCGGATCCAGTCCTGCACCCGCTGCAGGGCGGCGACCGCCTCCGGGCTGTTGATGACCCCGGTACTGCGCTGATACGCCCGCCGCTCTATGAGATCAGCGCCGGCGGACTGGAGGATCGGCGAAAAGCCGAAGGTGAACCACTCGCCGCCGTAGTTCAGTTTCATGTCCAATACCGCCCCGTCGGCATCGCTCTGGGCAAGGGCGCGGAGAATGCCTTCAAATTCGGCCGCGGACCAGGCTTGGGAAGACGAGCGGGGGATCCGCGCGCCGATCCCCTCCAACTGGCTCCGCCGGGCGAACAGGCCCAGGCCCGAATCGAATGCGGCGACGGAATAGAGATGATCGCCCCTGGTGCCCTGGACAATGATTGAGGGCAGGAGATCGGCGATCACCTCCGGGGAGAGCAGTCCCTCCAGGGGGATCAGCTGGTTCTGCCAGATGTAGTTGGAGAGATAGGGTCCGTCGAACTCGAGGATGTCGGGCATGTCTCCGGCGATCGCCGCCGCCTGCACCTGGGCGTTGTAGTCCCGCTCCGGAATGAAGACAAGCGTTATGTCTATCTCCGGTGCATGCTGCCGGAAGCGATCCACCTGTTCGCGCAGCACCGTCCTCTCGGCCTCCTGGCCGGCGTGCGCCCAGACTTCCAGATGAACCGCACCGGAAGGGACCTCCCCCCCGCCGTCCTGCCGGTTGCAGCCAAACAGCAGGAAAAGGAGTAGGGCGCTCAGGATGACGCGGGTGGAGAAATAGCATGTTTGTCCCGGCATAACAGTATCACCTTTAGCCTGCTGGCCTGTTTTTGCAAGGATATTGCGCAATTTTTCGCAGGCGTCGGCGTCGAACCCTGCAGTGGCGGGGAAATCCGGCTTTACAGGCAGCCGAGCTCCCTGCCGGCCCGGACAAGAATGGCGGCGCTGTCCAGCAGGGCCCCATGCTCGTCGTCGGACAACTGCGGCCAGAGTTCATCCCGTACGCCGCCGGCATCGACCACCCTGGGAACCGACAGGCAGACAGGCTCCAGGCCGGCCAGACTCGAACTGAGGCTGGATACCGTCGTCAATACCGCCCCTTCATCATCCCCGACGGCCTGGATGATCCGCGCCAGACCTCAATCGCGCAAAGAATCATACCAATGCCGGAAATGATCCGCATGGATGGGCCGCCCGAACTCAGGCGGTGATGCTGCCCCCTCAGGTGAAGCCGGCCCCGGCGGTGCAGGCAAGGCAGTGGTCTCCGGTTGCGACCGGTATCCCTTCCCAGGCCTCCCGCACTTCGGAGACGTGGACCGGACGGCCGGAATAGGGGATGCCCGCCGCCATGTTGAAATCACAATCATAGAGGCAGCCGTCCCAGGAGACATTGATCAGGGAGCGGCACATGAGCCCGGCAACGGTGGCCGGATTGAAGCTCGCGGCGAGTTTTTCCATGTAGGGGCCATAATTTCCCGACTGTTCAAGCCATGCTTTGAATCGTCCCAGCGGCATGTTGGCAAAGGTGAACAACCCGGTGAACCTGATGCCCCATTTACGGGCCAGATCCGCCCTGAATTTTTTTTCGGCGGCGCACTGGTCGACCGGCAGGAAGGCGCCGGCGGGATTGGACACCAGAAAAAGGTTCAAACCGGTTCCGGGAACGCCGTAACCGGCCTCGTTGAGCTTTTTCAGCATGGCGATGCTTTTTTCCCATACCCCGGAGCCTCGCTGGGCTTCGGTCTGCCCCCGGTTCGTTGCCGGGAACGAGGCGACGATGGTGATTTTCCGGCGGCGGCAGAGTTCGGCAATATTGCCGGCGCTCTGTTCGGCCAGGGCCAGCAGGTTCGAACGCAGCATGACCGCCGGGGCAAGGGCCGCGGCCTGCTCCAGCAGGTAGGTGATGCCGGGTACCAGCTCGGGCGCCCCGCCGGTTATGTCGATGACGGCGAAGGAATTGCGCCGGGCGAAATCGATGACCGCCTCCATGGTTTGCCGATCCATGATCTCGGTGCGTGCCGGTCCGGCGTCGACATGGCAGTGCCGGCAGGCCAGATTGCACAGGCGGCCGACATTGACCTGCAGGGTGGAGGCCCGCTCCCTGGTCAATTGGAGCCGGTGGGCGGCAAGGTTCCGGAGAAAGCTGTTCATTCTCTCCCCTCGGCTGTTTTTCCGGGCAGGCTGATCAGAGGGATACCTTGCCGCAGACATTGCGCATCTGCACCCCATGGACCAGGGAGGCCCCGCCGCGGATGGCGCAGGCGACATGAATGGCCTCGGTCATCTCCGCCCTATTCGAACCCTTCTCCAGGCAGGCTGTGGTGTAGGCATCAATGCAGTAGGGGCACTGGACGGCATGGGCCACGGCCAGGGCGATGAGGGCTTTTTCTCTTTCGGTCAGCTCGCCCTCGGCAAAGACAGCCTGGTAGTAGTCGAAAAATTTTTTGGCGACTTCGGGGGCGTCTTCGCCGATTTCGGGGAATTTGGCCAGGTCCCGGGGGTCATAGTAGGTGTTCATGGCATGTACCGGTTGTTGCAGTGAATAATATACGGCAATAGTCGCTGTCCGTCAGGTAAGAGTAACCATATTTTGCCGGCGGTCAACCCGGCAGGGCGGAAACCCGGCCCGCTCTTCCTCAGGCTTCCGGCCGCAGGGGCCGCGGAGGGATGGGGAGCGGGGTTCAGCGGCGGCGGCCTTTTTCCCTCTTCCGGGAGGGAGGGCCGGCCTGCCTTTTCGTTGCCCGTTCGCCGGCATGATCGGTCGCGTGGGAGCCAATCTCTTCGCGGACGGGCTGGCAGACGGGACAGAAGTAGGTCGCCCGGCCACCGGCAAGGCACCTGACGATGGGCGTGCCGCATCGCCGGCAGGGCTCTCCCTTCCGGCCATACACTTCGAAATGGAGCTGAAAATAACCAGGATTGCCGCCGGTGCCGAGAAAATCGGCAATGGTCGATCCGCCGGCCCCGATGGCCAGGTTGAGGATACGGCGGGTGGAGCGGATGATCCGTTGCCAGGCCTCAGCGCTGAGGGCGCCGGCCGGGGTGAGGGGATGAACGGCGGCGGCGGACAGGATTTCGTTGGCATAAATATTCCCTATGCCGGCTATCACGCGGGAATCCATGAGAAAGTTCTTGACCGGCTGTTTTTTCGACCGGCTCCGCTGCAGGAGGCGGCGGGCAGTGAAGCCGGCGCTGAGGGGTTCGACCCCGAGGCGGGCGGAAAATTCCTGTTCCAGCCGCGGCGCCCGGGCGGCGGGCCAGACGGCGACGCTGCCGAACCGGCGCGAATCGTTGAAACGAAGCTCCTTGCCGTTGTCAAGCTGCACCCGGAGATGATCGTGAACCGCGCACGGTTCATCGGCGGGAACCAGGGAAAGTTTGCCGGTCATGCCAAGATGGATGAGGAGGACGGCGCCGCTCTCCATTCTGAACAGGAGGTATTTGGCCCGCCGGTCGACAGCGGCGAACCTGCCGCCGAGGATGTGGCGGTCAAGGAGAGGGCAGGGCAGCGCAGCACGCAGGGGCTTGGCGCCGCACGCGATCCGCGTGACCTCTCGCCCCGGCAGCGACTGCAGCCCAAGACGGGTTACCTCCACCTCCGGCAGTTCAGGCATGGCCGCTTTGCCGGATGGTGTAGGCCAGCATGTAGCCGTCGAGGGAAGCGGCCGCCGCTGCAAGCTGGCTGCCGACGCCCGCCGGGCCGGAGAAGGAGAGGCTGATGCCGGGTCCGCAGTTGACCGCCCGCAGAATCAAGTCCCGAAAGAGGCCCGGGCCGGGGGGCAGGGATTTCTTCAGCGCCTCCTTGGCCGCCCACAGGAGAGTCAACCGCCGCGCCTCATCCCAGTCGGGCACGGCGCTGCGCAGAAGGTGCCGTTCGCAGGCTTCGGCAAAACGATCGGCAACGGTGAGGGTTCGGGCCGTGACCCGCTGGATGTCAACGCCGCAGGCACCCGCTGCCGCAGCCATGGCCACCGCATAGCGGCCGCTGTGGGAAATGGATACCGACGGCATGGGTTCTCCCAGTGCGCGGGAAGCAGAAACCAGGGGGGCGCCGGAGGCCGCCGGCACGATGGAAACCGCGGCCAACAGATCGGCGGCAGGGGGCAGCCCCAGCAGTTCAAGAACACAGACTTTGCCGGACAGCCGGCCGCCGAGCCATTCTTTCCGCCGCTTGGGATAGGTATAGGCCGCGAAACGTTTTTGTTCGGCCGGCGACAGCATGGCCGTTTCCGCCCGGAAGGCCTGGTCCGTCCGGAAAACGGCCTCCAGTTCGTCCAGTTCGATGAGGGCCAGGCAGGCAGGGGCGGCCGGGGGGCGGAAGGTGCGGACTCTGATCCCCGGCACGATTTCGCAACTGGAGGAAAACAGGACGGAAACGCTCTGGCCGCTTTGATAATCTGCCGGACAATTGCTTGTCATAACGGGGAGGAGAAGTATAATAGGAAAAATATAAAATCAAACCATCGGTTGTGCGGCAATGATTTCACTGAGTGATATTACCTCATTTGACGTTATAGTGGTTCTCCTTTTTCTCCTTTTTCTCCTCCGGGGCACCTGGATCGGCTTCATGCGCCAGTTGGCGGCGTTCACCGCCCTGATCGGGGGCTATCTGCTTGCCGGGGGGTACACGGACCAGATGATGCCGGTCCTGGACGCCTTCATCGGCAGCCCGAAGACGGTGTTTCTGATCGTTTTCTTCCTGCTCTTCATCCTGGGCTCCATTTTTCTTTTTCTGCTCGGCAAGGTGCTGCACCTGGTGATGGAGGTCACCCTGGCCGGGTGGTTTGACCGGCTGCTCGGTCTGCTGCTCGGCGGGGTCAAGGGAATGCTGGTTGCCTCGTTCCTCTATATGGTCCTGAGTTCCAGCCTGATATCGGCCAACGACCTGCTGCAGCAATCAGTGACCTCCGGCTTCCTGGCCCATGGCGGCGAGTTCGTCCGAAGCAACATTCACGATCCGCAGTTGCGCGCCCTCTTTCTCCCGCGGGAGCCGGCCATCAAACCCGATCCCGAAGGACCTCCGGCCGGCGATTCTGCCAGGCCTGCCGGCCCCGGCGAGGAGGGATTGGCAGACGAAAACGGATAATCCGCCCGCTCAAGGCGGAGGGCGGCGGTGGTTTTGCCGGTAATAGAAACGGTGCAGCCTGTCCCGGTCGATGTTCAGGAGATAGCCGGCAAGCATCGCCTGGTTCAGCAGGGTTGTCCGGAGCACGCCCAGATGCTCCCACCGCCGGGCCGAGGTGAGAACGGCGGCCGGCGCCAGCCGTATCCTGCCGGCCCGCCTGAGCCGCCGCACCAGGTCAACGTCCTCCAAGATGGCATCTTCCGGAACTCCGCCCACGCTCTGTACCACCTCCCTGCGGGCAAAGATGGCCTGGTCGCCGTAGGGCAGGCCGAGCCGGCCGGACCGGAAATTTGCCCCCCATTCGATGAGGCGGTATTGCGCTCCCCGCGCATCGATGGCCAGGCGGAAGGCTCCGGCGGCGGTCCCGGGCCGGGAGAGCGTGGCCCGGACATGGGCGGCGAAATCCGCCGGCAACAAGGTATCGCAGTGGAGGAAGACAAGGTATTCCCCGGATGAGCGGCGCAGGCCGTGGTTCAACTGGCTGCCCCGGCCGGGGGTTGCGGCGGTCAGGCCAACCCCGTGGCGGCGCGCCACGGCGGCTGTCCCGTCTTGGCTGCCGCCGTCGGCGACGATGATTTCCAGTCCCGGACTCCCTCGCAGGCCGGCCAGCAGCCGGTCCAGGCTGGAGGCATCATTCAGCGTCGGGACAATCACGGAGATGTCGGAGGTCTTCCGGGCGGTCAATATCGTGCAGCTCCGTCAGGGTTGCTGTTGTCAAGCCGGCCAGGCGGGCCCGATCCATGGTCCGGCGGAAGGTGTCGGCGCTGCCCCAGGCGATGCCGTTGAACAGCGTGGCCATTCTGGGCTCCGTTTCGCGGCGCAGACCGATAAGGTAATATCCGCCGTCTCGGGCCGGGCCGATGACCATCTCGTAATCACGGAGATGATCCAGGGCCCGGGCAAGGAGGGGCGCATTGAGTTCCGGGCAGTCGGTGCCGATCAGCACCGCCCGCTCGGTCCCCCTGGCCCAGGAAGCGCGGAAGGCAGCGGCCATGCGTTGGCCGAGGCCGTTGCCAAACTGTTCGGCCAGGGTGATGCCCTCCCCTATCCAGGCCCGCATCTGTTGCCGGGTTCCCCCCGTATACCAGAGAGAGAGCCCGGCGTCGCGGTCGTGGAGCAGGCTCCTTGCCGCGGCGATGGTCCGTTCGGCAAGGCAGGCATGCACCGCCGCCGCTTGCTCTTCCCCCAGGCGGGGGATCAGCCGGGTTTTTACTTTGCCCGGCAGCGGATAGCGGGTAAAAACAAGTATCTCTTCCCGAAGGGGTGTCTGTTGAACCATGGGATCGCAGGCAGTGGCCAATCTGAAAGCGTAATAGTAGCACAGGAGCCGATATTTGTCATGAACGGCGGCACCCGGCGAAAAAAAAGGTCCGAATCGTACCGGGACAGAACATACCGCACCCTGGAGCGGTCGGGATTGATTTCCTCTTTCGTCCGGATGGTGGAAACGGATCTCCATATTCTCGCCCCCGTCAATGTGGAGGATGAGGCGCTCCGCCTGGTTGCCGAAGTGCGGCGGCAGATCGAGGGGTACATCAGGCGCAGCCCCCTGTTTGTTGACAGCCTGCACCCCTTGCCCATGGACGAGGCCGCCCCGCCGGCTGTCCGGGAAATGCTCCGGGCGGGTCTGGCCGCCGATGTCGGGCCGATGGCCGCCGTTGCCGGCACCATTGCCGAATTCGTCGGTCTCGGTCTGCAGCGGTCAGGCATTGCGGATTTGATTGTTGAAAACGGCGGTGATATATATATAGCGAGAGAGCGGGAGAGCACCATCGCCGTTTTCGCGGCCGAGTCGCCCCTGAACAACAGGGTGGGCATCCGCCTGCCGCCCGCCGTCATGCCCTGCGGTGTCTGCTGCTCTTCCGGGACCGTCGGTCACTCAAGAAGTTTCGGCTGCGCCGACGCGGTGGTGGTTGCCGCGCCGTCAACCGCCCTGGCCGATGCCGCCGCCACCCGGATCGGCAACGAAGTGGATTGCGCTCCCGCCGGGATTGACCGGGCCCTGCGGGCGGCCGGAGCCATTGCCGGGTTGTCGGGGGTTCTGATCATCCGGGGCGACAGGCTCGGCGCCCTGGGCGGGATCGAACTCGTGGGTCTGGATTGAAAAAAGGAGAGCGCCATGGCTGCTGACAATAATGGGAGCGGAGAGGAGCAGCGCCGCATAATGCGGCGCCATCTGATCTATTATCTGCGGGTGTACGACGGGGTCAGCAGCAGGGTGGTCGGCCATGTCGTCGATATTTCACCCCACGGACTGCAGCTGATCGCCGACCAGCCGGTCCCCGTCCAGGCGGAGCACCGGTTGAGGATGTCCTTTCCGGGTATGGAAGCGAGCCGCGACGAACTCGTTTTTGACGCCGTCTGCAAGTGGTGCCGGCAGGATGAGAACCCGGCGTTTTACCTGGCCGGATTTCAGATTCGGAACCTGATGCCGGACGAGGCGGTGTTCATCCAGGGCATGATCAGCGAATTCGGGCTCTGATCCGGGGGCGGGACACGCCCCGGCCAGGGGTCCCGGAAAGTCCGCCCCACTCAGCCTCGGGCTTCGGCGAGCAGTTCCTCTCGGTGAACCCGGGCAAATTCCAGTACATCCTCTTCCCAGGGAACCATTCTGTTCAGTCCTGTTTTTTTCAGGATTCCGTTTTCAAGAATCGAGTTGACCGGCCGGCGGGCGGGCGTTGGATACTCGGCCGTGGTGCACGGTTCGATGGTGAACTGGACGCCCATGGCCTCGAGGAACAGCCTGGCCCCCTCGTACCAGGTCCCGCTGCCCTCGGCGGTCGCATGGATGGTCCCGGCCAGCCCGGAATCAATCAGAACCCTGATCTGGCCGGCCAGCCGGCGGGTCCAGGTCAGCGAACCGAACTGATCGTTCACCACCCGGATCGGCCGTTTGGGGTTCCCGACCGCCAGCCGCAGCATGGTCTTGAGAAAGTTGCGGCCGCCGATCCCGTAGAGCCAGGCGGTCCGGATGATCAGATGATCAGGGGTCTGTTCCCGGATTCGCCGCTCGCCCTCCAGCTTGCTCAGACCGTACCGGGAGAGGGGGCCGACGGGGTCCTCCTCCGTGTAGCCCCGCGGTGGGGGTTTGGCGCCGTCAAAGACATAGTCGGTGGAGATGTGGATCAGCCTGCTGCCCTGTCGGGCGCACGCCGCGGCGAGTATTCCCGGTCCGTCGGCATTGACCCGCCAGCATTGCTCCCGGTCGGTTTCGCAGCCGTCGACAGCAGTGTAGGCGGCGCAGTTGAGCACCAGGTCGTACCCGGACCCCATCAGGTCTGTTACCGCGGCCCGGTCGCCTATATCGAGCTCCCGGGAGCCGAAGGCGGACACGGCATGGGCGGCGCCCAGAACCTGCGCGCAATCTCGTCCCAGCTGACCTTTTGCTCCCGTGATGAGAATCTTCATCGCCCCGGAAAATTTACTTGACCGGATCCCGCAGCAGGTCCATGAGGTATTGTCCGTACTGGTTTTTCAACATGGACCTGGCCAGCCGCTCCACCTGGTCGGTGCCGATATAGCCGAGCCGGTAGGCGATCTCCTCCAGGCAGGCGATTTTGAGGCCCTGGCGTTCCTGCACCGCCTGCACGTAGCTCGATGCCTGCTGCAGGGACTCGTGGGTGCCGGTGTCGAGCCAGCAGAATCCGCGCCCCAGCAGTTCGACCTTGAGTTTTCCCTGCTTGAGATAGGTGTTGTTGATATCGGTTATTTCCAGCTCTCCCCGCGGGGAGGGCTGGATCGATTCGGCAATGGCCACCACCTCGTTGTCATAAAAATAGAGGCCGGGGACGACATAGCGCGATTTCGGCTTCAGGGGCTTTTCTTCGATGCCGATGACGTTGTTGTCCCGGTCGAATTCGACGACGCCGTATCGATGCGGGTCCTTGACCGGGTAGCCGAAGATGATGCCGCCCTTCTCGAGCCTGCTGCACCGTTGCACTATTTCCCCAAAACCGTGGCCGAAAAAGATATTGTCGCCCAGGACAAGGCAGACGTTTTCACGACCGATGAAGTCCTTGCCGATCAGAAAGGCCTGGGCCAGACCTTCGGGGTGCGGCTGCTCGGCATAGGAGACGTGCAGCCCCAGGTGGGAGCCGTTGCCGAACAGTTCGGAAAAGCGGGGCAGATCGTAGGGGGTCGAGATAATGAGAATGTCCCTGATCCCGGCCAGCATCAGCGCCGAGATGGGGTAATAGATCATCGGCTTGTCATAAACCGGGATCAGCTGTTTGCTGATGGCGCGGGTCAGCGGATACAGACGGGTGCCGGAACCCCCCGCCAGAACAATTCCTTTCATCACAACTCCTTGGAACGGGCCTTTTCGGTTGACCTCTTCGCGAAAAGTTCTTTATACTCTATTATTGCCTGTTTCGCAAAGCGTTAGCCCCTTGGTTTTTGGCGGCAGGAGGGAGACGGGGCCGGGGTGCCCGGCTGATCGAAGGACCCCTTTGCGGCAGGGCGGGATGGGATCGGGGCAACGGGATTTCCGCCGTTGCGGGGAGTCTGGATGAACGAGCCGTTACGCTGTGTAACCGCCTACGATATACGGGGCAGGGTGCCGGATGAACTGGATGAGCAGCTTGCCCGCCGGATCGGCCTGGCTTTTGCTGACCAGTTTGCCCTGCGCAAGGTGGTTGTCGGCAGGGATGTGCGCCCCAGCAGCCCCGGAATCGCCGTCGGACTGGCGCAGACCCTGACCGCTTGCGGGGTGGATGTGGTGGATATCGGGCTGGCCGGCACCGAGGAAGTCTATCATGCGGTTTTCTCCGGCATCGGAGACGGAGTGGAGGGCGGCATCATGGTGACCGCCAGCCACAATCCGGCCGAGTACAACGGCATGAAGCTGGTTGAGCGGGACGCCCGCCCGGTCAGCAGCGATTCCGGCCTGACGGAAATTGCCCGGAAAGCGGCTTCGGATGAGTGGTGGCGCCGGAAACTGCTCAGTTCGGCCGGCACTCCGGGGAAGCTGGAACAGAGCCGGGATAAAAACAGCTATATTGATTGCCTGTTGTCCTTTGTCCGGCCTGACCGACTTGCCCCCTTGAAGCTGGTGGTCAACGCCGGCAACGGCTGCGCCGGTCCGGTGGTGGACCTGCTGGAAGCGCGCCTTCCCTTCACCTTTGTCAAACTGCACCATCAACCGGACGGCACCTTTCCCCACGGCGTTCCCAATCCCCTGCTCCGGGAAAACCGGGCGGCGACGGCCGAGGCCGTGCTCGCGCACCGGGCGGATATGGGCATTGCCTGGGACGGTGATTTCGACAGGTGCTTCTTTTTTGACGAAACCGGCCGGTTCATCGAGGGCTACTATATTGTCGGCCTGCTGGCGGCGGCCGCGCTCCGGGACCATCCCGGCGGCCGCATCCTTCATGATCCCCGGCTGATCTGGAATACCGTCGAAATGGTGGAAGCGGCCGGCGGCAGGCCGGTCATGACCCGTACCGGCCACGCCTTTATCAAGCAGAAAATGCGAGAGGCCGATGCGGTCTATGGCGGCGAGATGTCCGCGCATCATTATTTCAGGGACTTCGGCTACTGTGACTCGGGCATGATCCCCTGGCTGTTCGTCTGCCGGCTCCTGAGCGACTCGGGCCGCCCCCTGTCGGCCATGGTCGCCGAAAGGATGGCCGCCTACCCGGTCAGCGGGGAAATAAACTCCATTGTTGCCGATCCCGACCAGGTCATCGACAAAGTGAAGGAACATTACAGCTCGGGCGACATGGACCTGACCGACGGACTGAGCGTCGCCTTCCCGGCGTTCCGGTTCAACCTGCGCAAATCGAACACAGAGCCGCTGTTGCGCCTCAATGTTGAAACAAGGGGCGACCGGCGGCTGCTGGAGCGGAAAACCGGGGAGCTGCTGGGCCTGATCCGCGGCGGAGAAAAGGGCGGGTCGCATTAATGATTCATTCCGTGTGAGGTGAAAGCGTGCGGATTCAACCAGTGATTCTGGCCGGCGGGACAGGTTCCCGTCTTTGGCCCCTGTCCCGGGAGCTGTATCCCAAGCAGCTGATCAAGCTGCTCGGCAGCCGTTCCCTTCTGCAGACTACCCTTGAGCGGGTGAAGGCATTGCCCGGCGCCGCACCGCCCGTCGTGGTGGTCGGCGAGGAGCACCGGTTTCTGACGAAAACCCAGATTGAGGAGCTGAACACATTTCCGGAATATCACCTCCTCCTGGAGCCTGTAGGGCGCAATACGGCCGCCGCCATCTGCGGGGCCGCCCTCTTTGTCAGGCAGTACCTGGACAATGGATCCGTGCTCCTGGTCCTGCCGGCTGACCACCTGATTACCGCTGTCGACGCCTTTGTTGCCGCGGTGCGGGAAGCGTGCCTCCTGGCCGAGGCCGGGAATGTCACAACGTTCGGCATTGTACCGACCAGTCCGGAAACAGGCTACGGCTACATCGCCCGGGGGGAGGGGAACAGAGTCCTTTCCTTTGTCGAAAAGCCAGACCTGCAGACGGCCCGGGAGTATGTTGCCGGCGGCAGGCATCTCTGGAACAGCGGCATGTTCGCCTTTACGGTGGAAACGCTCCTGGCCGAGCTGTCGCGGTACGAACCGGTCCTCATCGAGCAGATGACGCGGGCCGTGGCCGACGGCAAATGGGACGGCGTGTTTTTCAGGTTGGACAGGGAGGCCATGGAACCGTGCACCGACGATTCCATAGACTACGCGCTCATGGAAAAAACGGAACGGGCGGCGGTGGTCGAGGCCGATATCGGCTGGAGCGATGTCGGCTCCTGGCGCGCCCTCTGGGAACTGGCGGATAAAGACGACCGCGGCAATGTCCTGAGCGGTGACGTGATCCTGGAAGATGTCGAAAATTCACTGATCCGGGCCGGCGACAGCCTGGTTGCCGCCATAGGGCTCCGGGACACCATGGTGGTGGAGACCGCCGATGCGGTCCTTGTCGCGCCCATTGCCCGGTCCCAGGACGTCAAGAAGATTGTTGAACAGCTCAAGCTCAGGGGCAGAAACGAGTTCCTGATTCATCGCACGGTCCACAGGCCCTGGGGCAGCTATACGACCCTGGAAAGCGGGGAGCGTTTTCAGATCAAGAGGATAACGGTCAATCCGGGGGCCAGACTGTCTCTGCAGATGCACCATCATCGCCATGAACACTGGGTGGTGGTCAGGGGGATGGCGAAAGTGACAAACGGGGAGAAGGTCATCCTGCTGGATGAAAACAAGTCGACGTACATTACCGCCGGGGAAAAACACCGGCTCGAAAATCCGGGAACCATACCCCTGGAGTTGATCGAGGTGCAGATCGGCAGTTATCTGGGAGAGGATGATATCGTCCGTTACGACGACGAGTACGGCAGGGAACAGGAATGACTCCCCCGTCGCGCAGCGGCCGTACGGAGGGGGATGGAAACCCTTACGTCTGCTCGAGAAAGCTCATGGCCTCTTTGTTTTCCCGGCCGGCCTCCGGGAATCGTTTGTGAAAGGCTTCGACGTACCTGTTGATGATCCGCCGGTCTTCGACCGATGCATGAAAGAACTCGATTCCGTTGTGGAAGGTTTTGTCATGGTGCCCGGAGGTGTGCACGACTCGTCCCATTACGTCGACCAGTTCGTCTTCCAGGCCGATGGTGATCATGACCTGCTGGCCGGCCGGGAACCTGCTGCGGGTTTCCATCAATATGCCGCCGATGCTGATATTCAGGGTCCGGCCCATACTGTATTCACCCCGGACGCCATGCTCATCGACCACGATATAATCGAGCAGATTTAGCGATTCCGGCCTGACATAGCGTCTGCGTTCGGTGTTGCTCATGCTGATTCCTGATCAATCGGGTCAAGGGTAAAGGGGAGGTGTCGTTACAGCCGAAACCTTTTTGTGACTCTACATTGTTCAATTTTCTTTGTCAAATCCCTGCCGGAGAAAATAATGCATCCGCGCTGCCGTGCCGGCTCGGGCAGCGGAAGGGCGTGGACTGCCGCTCTGCCCGAGAGGGCCATGCCCGAAGAGGATTGGCCGCCGGCAGACAAGTCGAAATTGAAATATGCAATATTCCGTCGGATTAAGTGTTTGACAGGCAAGCGGCCGAAACGGTAATAATACATAATATGCAAAGTGCACCGGCCTGTTCAACGCCGTATCGACAACAAGGCCGGGCTGCGATGGGGGGCTGATATGTTGAGCAATAGGGAGCGGCTGCGCAGGTTTTTCCTGATGGTTCCTGCGGCGCTGATCATATTGAGCGGATGCAACGCGCTGAAGGGCTCCAAGCCGATTCTGCCGATCCGCGAATATGAAAAAATGATCGTCGGCAACCTCTACGCGGATTACGTCGGCACGCAGAATTGTCTCGCCGCCTGCCATGAACATGATCAGCTGAGGCTGTTTTTCGATGCCAGCACGATGGGGGCGCAGCTGAAGATGGAATCCGGCATGCCCCTTGTCGACTGTGAATCATGCCACGGGCCGGGCAGCCTGGCGATCAAGGACCTGAGCCCGGAACTCGTCGCCAAAAACGACCAGCTCGGCATCAAGACCGCCTGCGACTTCAAGACCCTGATCGATTTAAAGAATCTCCCGTCCACGGCCCAGTCCCTGGTCTGCCTGAAATGTCATTCGGCCAACGCCACCTTCAATCTGCATAATTGGAACGCCGGACCCCATGCCGTGCACGAGGTGTCCTGTTTTGAATGCCATGACGTGCACGCCAGCCCCGACCTGAAAGTCACGCCGCTGGCCTCGGGCAGTCTCTGCTTCGGATGCCATCAATCGGTCCAGGCGCAGTTTTCTCTGTCGAGCCATCATCCCCTGAAGGAGGGACGGGTCTTCTGCGTCGACTGCCATGAACCCCACGGGAGCTTCGCCGGCAAGGACCTCCTTCAGGACAGCAGCAAGGAGACCTGTGTCCAGTGCCATCCGGAAAAACAGGGCCCGTTTCTGTATGAACATGCGGATGTAATGGAAGACTGCCTGAACTGCCACAGTCCGCACGGTTCAATCAACAATTACCTGCTCAACGCCCGCGAGCCCTTTCTCTGCCTGCAGTGCCATGTGGGGCATCGAATAAACCGGCCCGAAGGCGGCAGCGTCACCTTCGACACGGCCAGGGCTTTTTACACGCGTTGCACGGACTGCCATTCCAGAATCCATGGGACGGACGTGCCTTCAACATCCGGACAAGGGAGGTTGACCCAATGAAGCGGGGAAGGGCCGGAAAATGGATGGCGAGAATGTTTTTTTTCGGCGCCGCCCTGACGGTGCCGGTGCTGCCGGGCGGTGCCGAAGAAGCCGTCTTCGTCAAGGCGGCAGGAGAACAGGCCGATCTGCCGGCCAGGGAAGAGGAGAGCGTCTATTACGAAGCCGAGGGCTCGTATTTTCTGGGCTATCGTTTTGTATCCACCGAGGATTCGTTGAAGGCAGGGGAATATATAGATCCCCATTCCTCCGCGACTTTCGGCCTTGATCTGCTCTCCTGCCCCCTTCCGTACCGGTTCCATGTCAATTCCGAATATCTCAGCAAGCATGATTTTTACTCGGACGCCGGTTTTGCCTACAAGGACATAGTCCTGTTCAGGGACATTCTGGTCGGCCTCCACCATAATCTTGATCATTTCAACTTTTTCTTTCCGGACGAACCACCCGGACTGATCTACGATGACCGCGATCCAGGCGACGCATATTTTCTCGACTACGCCAGCAATCAGTTGCTGCTCAGACTCAAGGCCCCCGACTTTCCGTTTCATACGTTTTTCAGGCACCGCTACCAGGAGCGCGACGGCAGGGTGGAGCAGCGCTTTCTGCTGGGGGATTTTGACCGTCTGATCAAAACCTCGGCCTCAAGGGATATCGACTGGAAGTCGAATGCCTACAAAATCGGCTTCAACAGCCATCTGGGCCCGGTTGAGGTCGAGTACGCCCATGACCAGACCCGCTTTGATCCCGGAGGCAACAGCATCCAGTATGATTTGTACCCGGAATCCGAGCTTTTTTCCCGGCCCGAAGACGTCTATCCGCACCATGTCCACCCCGAAACCAAGTCGTCGGCGCATACCCTGAAGCTCCATTCCTCCTATACAGGCGGCTTCGTCACCTCGGCCACCCTCGGCAACCTGTACCAGAAGAACGATTTCAGCCAGGCCGAGTCCACCACCTGGAAAGGGGCCCTTGATGTCAGTTGGATACCCGATCCCGTCATGGGTCTTTTTTTCAAATACCGGCACCGGGACGTGGACATGGATAACCGGGACATGGTGGTGCTCAGCGGGCTGAACAACAGCCTGCTGTACAGGGTGCGGGACAGCATATCGTACACCAAGGACGTTTTTTCCCTGTCGTCGCGGTACAAGCCGGTCAAGGATTTCTCGCTGCTGACGACCTATCAGTTTTCCCATCTTGAACGCAAGGACATCGATGAATGGGAGGTATTCGAGAGGCGGACGAATGTCCATAACATCAACCTCACGGCGAATGCCAGGCCGTTCGACAACTTCAAGCTGAAGGCGGCGTATGATTTTACCGCCAACAACGACCCGTCCTACAACACCGAGCCGGACAAATCCAACCAGCTGCGGCTGACGGCCAATTACCTGCCGGCGTCATGGGTCAACGTTTTTCTCGACTACATTCTGACCCTCACACAACGCGACAATCTGCACTACCTGAACAGCGAGCCGTTCACCCTGCTGGAAGGCGGCAATCGGGAAGGCAGACGGGACCAGCTGCTGGCCAGCCTCTCCTTCATGCTGTCACCCAAGGCGACGATGACGGCAAGCTGGTCCTACAACCGCTGGGATGTGGAACAGGACCTGGCCTACGGCAAATGGACCACGGACGGCTTCGGCGACCTGCCCTTTTTTGATTTTGCGGTGCCCTACACCGACGAGTCCAACTCCTTTTCCCTCTCCGTCCACTACATGCCAAGGGAAGACATCACCCTGACAGCCGATGCCACCTATACCATAGCCGACGGGGAGTACATCTCAGGCGATGTCCTCAATGGTTCGCCGTTGTCGTTCGATGTGCTGTCGACCCTGGAGGCGACGGAAACGATCCTGTCATTCGGTGTCGCCAAAAAGCTCCCCCGGGACTGGGAAGTGGAGCTCAAACTGTACCTGGATTTTTACAACGACCGGACCGAAGATATTCTTGACGGGAACGTAGCCGTCACTACCTTCAATTTAAAAAGGAATTTTTAAATTGAAGACCCTGCCGCCTCTCGCCGCTCACATTCTTCTCTTCCTTGTGGTTTTTTTCTCGGCGCCTGGGGTTTCCGGGGCCGAGAAACGCATCGGCGTCATCATGAGCGGAGACATTCCCTACTATGGAGCAATGCACGAGGCATTCGTCGCCGAACTCAGCAAACAGGTTCCCGGGTTTGATGAGATGGAAATCATCCTGCAAAGGCCCTTTCCGGATTCCATTTCGTGGAGCAATGCCGCCCGGAAGCTCATAGCGGTTGATGTCGACCTCATCGTCACCTACGGCTTGCCGGCCACCCGGGCGGTTATCAACGAAAAAACCCGCATTCCCCTGGTCTATACCGGCGTCTATGATCCCGAGACCGCGGCGATCAGCGGCAGGAATGTGACCGGCTGCGGCTACAAAGTTCCTCTTTCCAGTCTGTTGCGGTATTTCAAGCGTCTCAAGGAACTCGATACCATCAGCATTGTTTACAGCGGCATCGAGGAGGATTCCCTCCAGCAGCTGGGGGAGCTGCAGATGCTCGCCGCCATGCAGAACATCAAGACCCGGCGGATCGATATCCGCACCCGCGGCGATGTCGACCTGCTGGGCGGCATCGCCGAAGATGCCGTCTTTGTCACCGGCAGCTCCCTGGCCCATTTATGGATCGACGAGATTCTGACCATGGCCAGGAGGAAAAAAAATCCTGTTGCCGATATTTTTCCGGACCAGGCCGAGGCCGGCATTCTCATGACCCTCTATCAACCGCCGCATGAACAGGGAGAAATGGCGGCCCAGATCGCCTCCCGGGTCCTGGCCGGAGAAGATCCGCAGACTATTCCTTTTTATGTTTTCCGGGACACCGAACTGGTCTTTAACCTGGTGGAGGCGAGGCACATCGGCCTGACATTTCCCATTCAGCTTATCATCGAAGCGACACGGGTTATCCAATGAAGCGGATGCGGGTGTCGGCAATACAACGGTTCCTTGTGCTCGCTGCCTGCCTGCTTGCCGCCTGCCTGGTCCTGCCGGCCGGGAATGGAGGAGCCGCGGAGCAGCCTGATGAATTGCTGCTCGGTATTGAGCCGGAGCACAACATTTTCGACCAGATGGAACGCTACCGTATTCTGGCCGCCTATCTTTCCGACCAGCTCGGCGTGCAGGTCAAGCTGACCATTATGAGCAGGTACGGAGAGGTCATAAAACGGTTCAAGTCCCTCCGGCTCGACGGGGCCTTTCTCACCTCGTACACGGCCCACCTGGGGATCAAGGAGTTGAAGCTGGAACCGCTCGTCAACCCGGTGAACCTGAATGGCGAATCGACTTCTCAGGGTTTGATTTTTGTCCGTCAGGACAGCGGGATACGTGATGTGGCCGACATGCGCGGCAAGGGCATCGTTTTTGTCGATCCGGCGACCATGGAGGGATACCTCTATCCCCTTGCCTATTTACACCAGCACGGGGTCATCGATACCAACATGTTTTTCAGCCGGTTTTATTTTTCCGGCAGCCATGCCTCCACCATTTTTGCCGTGCTCGATGGCCGGGCCGATATCGGCGCGGCCAAAAACACTGTTTTCAATAAGCTGGTGCAATCCGACCCGTCCATCAGCCAGGAGCTGCACGTCCTGGCCCGCTCTCCCAAGGTCCCGGAAGTTACCCTGTGCGTCAGGCAGGAAGTCGACGAAACCATACGGGAACGGCTGACCGCCGTCCTGCTGGACATGGACGCCACGGTCGAGGGCAGGAAGGTTCTCGCGCGTTTCGAAGCCCTCCGCTTCATACAATCAAACAAATCGGACTTCGACATTATTGAGCAGACGGCACAGGAGGCTTGGGCGAGCATAGCGGAACACGGTAGCGACTGATGAAGAAAAAAATCGTTATTTCCTTTTTTTCACTGTTTCTGCTTTTTCTCGCGGGTATTGTCATCACCCTGTACATCATCAACAAGACCACCGCGAACCTGGACGCCCTGCTCACCCTGCACAAAGTGGAGATTATCCGGCAGGACCTGGTCATCAGCGTACAGACAGTCCAGTCGAACCTGTACACCACCGGCACGTCTTTCGGCAAGGAGCTGGACATCATCGTCGACAATGTCCTCCGTCTCCAGGAAAGGGCGAAAACCTGCACCGACTGTCATCATGAGTCGGTGGTGGAAAATGAAATACTGGTGCTGCAGGAGTTGACCGAGCAGTATAAGGAGGCGCTCAGTTATTTCATAACCTCAACCGCCGACGTTGAACGTATCAAACGGCTGCAGACGTTTGCGGCCGATATCGGCGACACGATCATCGAGAAGTCGCAGTGGATGGCCATGACCGCCAATGAAGCCCTGCGCCTGAAAACGACGGAGGCCATGGAAAAGGTCGCCGACTCCAAAAAGGTCCTGGCGGCTACTCTTGTCTTCGCCCTGTTCGTCGTCATCCTTATTTCCCTGTACCTCATCAAGAACATCACCGAACCGGTCGCTGAACTGCTGAATGCGACCCGGAAAATCAAATCGGGAAAACTGCAGTTCAGGATCACGGAGGAACTCAAGGACGAATTCGGCGAACTGGCCTCGTCGTTCAACGAAATGGCGGTTTCCCTGCAGGAGCAGTACATCAAGCTGCAGGAGACCGAACGGCTGGCCGTGGTCGGCGAACTGGCCGCCGGCATGGCCCATGAAATAAAGAATCCGATGGCGGGCATCAAGGTGTCCATGGAGGTGCTGAGCCAGGAGCTCCCCCTTGAACCGGAGGACAAGGAAATATTCCTGCGCGTCATCAACGAAATCGACCGGATCAATTCCCTGCTCAAAAGCCTGCTCAACTACGCCCGTCCGCCCAAACCCGAATCGGTCGCCTTTGATGTCCACCAGGTCCTGGAAGCGACCATCAAGTCGGCCCGCTACTCTCTGCAGACCCCGCGCGATGAAAACGAGGGACAGAAAAAAGAGATTGAATTCGTCAAGGACTTCCGCCCCGATCTCCCGCACATTGTCGCTGACCCAAGCCAGATGCAGCAGGTGTTCCTGAACCTGATCCTGAACGCCGTGGAATCCATCGGGGAAAAGGGGCGCATCATCATCAAAACCGACTCCCCGGCCGACGGAATCGTCCAGATCACCGTGACCGACAACGGCAGGGGGATAGACAATGAATCGCTGGAGAAGATCTTCAAGCCTTTTTTTACCACCAAGTCCCAGGGAACGGGTCTGGGCCTGGCCATCAGCAAACGGCTGATCGAACAGCACAACGGCGGCACCATCACGGTGGCAAACAATGCCGGCGGCCCCGGCGTCACCTTCACCATCACCATGCCGGTTCATCCGAAAAACGAAACCAAGGAGCACTGAGGAAAATCCCGGCCGATTTTGTCAACGGCCAGGCTGCCGCCCCGGAGCCAGGTCAGCTCATACCATCCTGCATCGTTCTCCCCCCTCCCCCTCCCCGAAGCCCCGGCCGCACCGCGGGGGAAAAAAATTGTGCCCCGGCAAACCGATGCCTGATCCCCGCCATTCGAAAATGGAGGAACAGGGGTTTGTCTCGGGTTGGGTTGAAACTGGCACACCCTGTGAATAACAGGGGGGCAGGGAGGAAGAGGGCGGCGGACAGAAATCTGCCCCGGCGTTCTCGATTCGGGGTGGGCGCTCCGCACCTGTAACGGGTGTTTGGGGCGAATATTGGGAAGGCGGGCCTGGGCGCGGCGGGAAAAAAAGATCGGGCGTCCGCCGTTTAGGGCTTGCTCATTTTAGCTCTTTTTGTTACAGTTTCGGCACAGATTTTACAAAAATGTAATTTTATGTAAATGAGGCGGGGATGATATCTGCGGCGGATACGGCCTTTATTCTGGCCGCTGCCGGCCTGGTTCTCCTGATGACACCGGGTCTGGCGCTTTTTTATGCCGGCATGGTTCGCAGCCGGAACGCACTCGGCACCATAATGCAAAGCCTGATCATGATATCGATCATTTCGATAGAGTGGGTCTGCATAGGCTATACGATGTCCTTCGGCCCGGATATGGGGGGAGTCATAGGCGATTTCTCCTGGTTCGCCTTGCGGAGCGTGACCAGCGAGCCAAGCCCGATCTACGCAACAACCATTCCCCACAACCTGTTCATGATCTATCAGTGCATGTTTGCCATCATCACTCCGGCGCTGATCACGGGGGCGTTCGCCGAGCGGGTGCGGTTTGCGCCCTTCGTCGTTTTCAGCCTGCTCTGGGCGGTGCTGGTCTACAATCCGGTCTGCCACTGGCTATGGGGCAGCGGAGGCTGGTTGGGCGCCTTGGGCGTTCTTGATTTTGCCGGCGGTCTGGTTGTGCATGCAACCTGCGGCGCGGCGGCTCTGGCGGCGGTGCTGGTGATCGGTCCGCGCAAGGGGTTCGGACGGGAAAATTTTCTCCCCCACAACCTGCCGTTGACCATGCTGGGCACCGGCCTCCTCTGGTTCGGTTGGTTCGGATTCAACGGGGGCAGCGCCCTGGCGGCGGACAGGGTGGCGGTGACGGCATTTGTCGCCACCCATCTGGCCGGGATGGCCGGTATGGTCATGTGGATTGTCATGGAGTGGCTGAAGATAGGCAGGCCGACCACCCTCGGGGCCGCTTCAGGCGCCATCGCCGGTTTGGCGACCATCACGCCGGCGGCGGGATTCGTCGGTCCCCAGGCGGCCGTCATCATCGGCCTGATTGCCGGAGTCATCTGTTTCGCTGCGGTCAACCTCAAGATGCGGCTCGGCTATGATGACAGCCTGGACGTCGTCGGCATTCACGGGGTTGGCGGGATAGCCGGCACCTTGCTTCTCGGGGTTTTCGCTTCCACGGCGGTCAATCCCGCCGGGGCCGACGGTCTGCTGGCCGGGGGCGCGACGCAGCTCGGCAGGCAGGCCCTCGGCGTCCTGGTGGTCGGCAGCTATGCCTTTGCGGTCAGCTGGATGCTGCTCAAGGGGCTGCATGCATCGATGGGGCTCCGGCTGAGCGAGGAAAGCGAAGTCCTGGGTCTTGATTATGCCGAACACTCGGAAACGGCATACAATTAGAAGGCAATCCGATCATTGATGAGGACATGGGCATGAAAAAAATAGAGGCCGTCATCAAGCCCTTCAAGCTCGATGATGTGAAAGAGGCGCTGAACGGAATCGGCATCAAGGGGATGACCATTTCGGAGGTCAAGGGCTACGGACGGCAGAAAGGCCACACGGAAATTTACCGGGGCGCGGAATATCATATCGACTTCCAGCCGAAATTGAAGATCGAAATCATCGTCAGGTCCGAACAGGTCGAGCAGGTGCTCGACACGATCGTCAACGCGGCAAGGACCGGCAAGATAGGCGACGGCAAGATTTTCGTTCTGCCGGTCGAACAGGTTGTCCGGGTAAGGACGGGCGAGCGGGGAGAGGAGGCCGTTTGATGTCGATGATGCTCCGCGCTGCCCGTGAAGCCCTGGAAGACCTCTGGAACCAGGGGATTGCGGGCCGGGAACTGCTTCTGCGGCAGACCCGCCTGGCCGACGAGTTCATTGGCGGCCATTTTGCCGCCTCTCCGGCTGTGCAGGCGGCCGGGGGAAAAATCGCCCTCCTGGCGCTCGGGGGTTATGGCCGCCTGGAACTCTTTCCCTATTCCGACATCGACCTGCTGCTCCTTCATGACCGGCAGGCGGCCGGAGACATGCAGCGCGTGGCCGAATCGATACTGTATCCCCTGTGGGACAGCGGCTACGAGGTCGGCCATTCCGTTCGGACCCCGGACGAGGCGGTGCGGTTTGCCGAAGATGACTTTTTCTTCCAGGTGGCGCTGCTGGACGCCCGGTATCTGGCCGGAGAAAAGGAACTTTTCGATCTCCTGCGGCAGAAATACAGAAAAAAAATACTGGACGGGGAGCGGAAAAAATTTGTCGAGACCATGGAAATGTTCCGGGCGGAGCGCCGCCAGCGATACGGCAGCCACAGCTATCTTCTGGAGCCGCACATCAAAGAGGGAAGAGGCGGCATGCGGGACATCCAGGCCATGTTCTGGGTGGCAAAAGCGGTTTTCGGCCTCAACGGGCTGCAGGACATGGAGGAAGCCGGCCTGTTGGGGCGGCGGGAGGTGCTTGCCTTCGAGCATTCCCGGAACATGCTTGTCCGTCTGCGCAACCGGCTCCACTACCTCAGTCAGCGGAAAAACGATCAGATGTTTTTTGAATACCAGGAGGAGATGGCACAGGCATTCGGCTTCAAGGATGCCGACGGGATGCTTGCCGTCGAGCATTTCATGCGCGAGGTGTACGGGCACCTGCAGACCGTGGCGGTCATCACCGATCTGTTTTTTGAACACGTTGGCGAGGTCGTCGGTTTTGTGGGAGCAGGGCGCAGGGAAAAACAGCTGGAAAAGGGAATTATGCTGCGGGACGGCACGGTACGCCTGGCTCTGCCGCCGGAGGAACTGCGCAATAAGCCGCACCTTCTCATGCGCCTGTTTGTGCAGGCCGGGAAAACCGGCAGCCCCCTGCATCACAGGACCAGACAGATCATCGCTGAACACCTGGATTTGGTGGACGATCGGTTCCGTTCGTCCAAAAGGGCCGCCCGTTCATTCATGGAATTGCTCTGCGACAGCCGGCAGCCGGTGCCCGTCCTGGAAACCATGCTGGAAACAGGCATGCTGACGGCTTATATCCCGGAATTTTCCCGGGTCGAATCGCTGGCGCAGCATGACCTCTATCATGTCTACACCGTTGACCGTCATCAGCTCGAAACCGTGGGGGAGATAGCTGCGCTGCAGCAGGGCAGGGAAGAGCTTTTCATGGGATTGTCGTCCCCGCATCTGCTGTATCTGGCTGCTTTGCTGCACGATATCGGCAAAGGGCGCAAGGCGGACCATTCGCTGCTGGGCTCGGAAATAGTCGGGGCAGTGGGCAGGCGCCTGGGCCTGGAACAGGGGGAGCAGGATTGCCTGGCCTTTCTGGTCCGGCACCATCTCCTGCTGCCGGAAAACGCCCTGCGGCGCGACCTCGAGGATCTGGAGTTCATCCGCCGGAGTGCCGAGATGGTCGGCGATCTCGACCGGTTGACGATGCTGTATCTGTTGACCATCGCCGATTCCAAGGCGACCGGACCTTCCGCCTGGAGCAGTTGGAAAGGTTCCCTCATCGGCGACTATTATCTCCGGATCAAGGCCTGCCTTGAGGCGGCCTGCACCATCGAATACCAGCCGGCCAACCGGGAGAAGGGGGAGGAGGAGGGAATCCGCTGGCTGAAGTCCCGGGTCGAGGACCTGCTCGATCACACTCCCACCCGGATATCCATCGAGGAGCTGCCGGATGATTACCTGCTCAGCTTTACCCCGGATGTCATTGCCTGGCATCTCAATATTCACCGGGAGAAAGCGGAAATGCTGCTGCAAAAGGTTTTGCTTTTTCCCGAGGACCGCCAGGGATGCTGGACCCTCCTGATCATGAGCAGGGACCGTCCCGGCCTGCTGGCCAAACTGTGCGGCGTTCTGGCCCTGCATAATCTCAGGGTTCTGGGCGCACACATCTGCACCTGGCCGGACCGGACGGTGGTGGATGTTCTCAATGTCGTCCCCATGGCGGGGCTTGAATTCGCCGACCAGGACTGGAAGGGGCTCGAGGATGACATCAATCTGGCCGTCAATTACCGCCTCGACGTGGGAAGACAACTGCTCAGCAAGGTTTCCGCTCCCGGCGGCTGGTCCAGGAGGCCGGTTCAGCAGCCGCGCCGGGAGGTGATAATCGACAACACCGCCTCACGGCGATTTACGGTGATCGAGGTCTATGCCGCCGACAGGCCCGGCACCCTGTACTCTCTGGCCCAGACCATCTCGGATTTCAGCCTGGACATCCACCGGGCCAGAATCGCCACCGAGGTCGAACAGCTTATCGATATTTTCTACGTGTCGTTCAGGGACGGCCGCAGGCTTGATGATCCGGCCCGCATGGAGAAGGTGCGCGAGGCGCTCCGGCACGTTGTTCAAAAGGAGGAAGCCGCCGCCTGAAGAGATGGCGGGGGTCGATGATAGGGTGATGCATTCGGCGGTGACCGGATCAACTTGTTGCGCAATCGTCAATCAAAAGGAGAACGACCATGGAACGCAATGAAATAATGAAAATCATTGAAGAAAAGAACGTAAATTTTTTCCGTCTGCAGTTTGTCGACATCTTCGGCTTCATGAAGAATGTTGCCATCCCGCGCAGCCAGATTGAAAAGGCCCTGGACGGCAAGATCATGTTCGACGGTTCGTCCATCGACGGCTTTGTCCGCATCAACGAATCGGACATGTACCTGAAGCCCGATTACAACAGCTTCACGGTTCTTCCCTGGCGGACCCACAACGGCGTCAATGCCGCCCGGATTATCTGCGATGTCTACAAATCCGACGGCACGCCCTTTTACGGCTGCCCCAGGGTCAATCTGCAGCGGGTCCTGGCCGAGGCCGAGAAGATGGGCTTCTCCATGAATGTGGGAACCGAGTGCGAATTCTTTCTCTTCCACATGGACGAGAGGGGAGGGCCGTCCATCGAATCCAACGATGTGGCCGGGTATTTCGATGTCGATCCGGACGACACCGGCATTGACTGCCGGCGGGAGATCATTGAGACCCTGGAAGCCATGGGGTTCGAGATCGAGGCGTCCCATCACGAGGTGGCCGAGGGACAGCACGAAATCAATTTCAAATATGCGGATGCGCTGACCGCGGCCGACAACACCGTCACCTTCAAGTGGGTCGTCCGCTCCATCGCCGCCAAGTACGGCTTTCATGCCACCTTCATGCCCAAACCGGTTTTCGGGATCAACGGGTCCGGCATGCATACCAACCAGTCGCTGTTCAATCTGGACGGGACCAACGCCTTCTATGATGAAAAAGGTCCTCTCCAACTGAGCCAGAACGCCTACCACTACATCGCCGGCATCCTCAAGAACGCCAAGGGCTTTGCCGCGGTGACCAATCCGCTGGTCAACTCCTACAAGCGCCTGGTGCCGGGCTACGAAGCACCGGTATACGTTTCCTGGTCCGCCTCCAACCGTTCGGCCCTGATCCGCATTCCCGCTTCCCGCGGCATGGGAACCCGGACCGAGGTACGCTGTCCGGATCCGTCCTGTAATCCCTATCTTGCCTTTGCCATGATGCTCAAATCGGGCCTGGACGGCATCGAGAACAATATTTCCCCGCCCGCCTCGACCGATGTGGACATTTTCAAGATGACTCCCGCTGAAAAGGCCGCCGCCGGCATCGACAGTCTGCCGGCCAACCTCAAGGAAGCCATTGAGGCGTTCAAGGAAAACCCCATTGCCAAGGATGCCCTGGGCCCGCATATATTCGAGAAATATGTCGAAGGCAAGGAGAAGGAGTGGGATGAGTATCGGACAGCGGTAACCGATTGGGAACTGAAGAATTATATGAAAAATTATTGATCATCGTCCGGATGAAAGACAACGGGGCAGCGTCCCGGCGAAATATTCGCCGGGCGCTGCCCTCCCTTCCCCCGGTCGGCCGCCAGCAGCGGCCAGTCAAATCCCATGGCTGTGCGTGTCAGCGGTACGAGCCATTCCTGGACCGGATGAGCCGTGATATACGCAATGAGCCGGCCAGGGGTCCTGGCCGGTCAGGACTACGGCGGCCTGCATGATCTAGCCGGGCAGATCTATGACGATCCTGACAAGGTTTTCGTTTTCCTTGCCGACTTCGATCAGTCCGCCGTGCTTATGCACAATGACCTTGCTCATGGGCAGGTCCATGAGCTCCTCGCTGGTTCCGCCGCCGGCGAAAGGATAGGCCACCGCAAAGGGATAGAAAAAGTTCTCGATCTCTTCATTGGAGATGTGCGGGACCCTGTAGGCCAAAGTCAGCCGGGCATACCGTCCTTTCTGTGCGGTGCCGATCCTGATTTCTCCTTTCCGGCCCATGCGGTGCAGGCCGTTTTCAATAAGGTTGAAGAGCATTTTGGCAAAGAGGTCCCGATCGATCCTGACCGGTCTGACTGAACCGTCCAGTGATTTCCGCACGGTAAAATCCCAGCCGCTGAATTCCGTTTCGACTCTATCGATCACGCCGGCAACAATCATGTTCAAGTCGGCGGGCACCAGGTTGATCTCCTGGGGACCGATATAGGCCAGCATCATTTTCAGAATCTTCTCCAGCTTTTCAACCTGCTCGACGATGATTTCGCTCTTCTGGCTGCGCGGATCCCCTTCGTCGAACGATCTGCCCAACAGGCGGGTCAGCCCGCCTATGGAGGTCAGGGGATTGCGGAGCTCATGGGCCAGGCAGGATGAAATCTGCCCCAGGGTTTTCAGCTCTTCGGCCTGCAGGATCTTGCCCTGCAGTTCCCTGGTGGCTGTCACGTCGATGACAATGCCGTCCAGGCCGACAAAAGCTCCCGCATCATCAAAGACCGCCACGGCGTGGTCCTGGCAATAGACGGTATGCCCGTCCCGGTGCACCATCCGGTACTCGGCGCTGAAATCCCTGGCTCCGCGCAGACATTGCTCCAGCCTTGCGGTCACCTGCTCCCTGTCCTCGGCATGGATGTGGCCGGCCCAGATATCATGGCTGCCGTTCAGCATTTCCGCGGGCATGCCGATCATTTTCTCCGCCGCACAGTTCAGCAGCACCATGGTTCCTTCCGGCGAGATCATGTAGACGATCAGGGGGACATGCTCCACCAGGGTCCGGTAGGTCTGCTCGGTTTCCCGGAGGTTCCTGGTGCGCTCCTCCACCATTTCCTCCAGGTTTTCGGCATAGTCCCTGAGCCGTTCCCTGGAAGCCTCCAGGGAAACAAGCATCCGATTGATGGCCGCGGCCATCAGGCCCAGTTCATCCCTGCTTTGCAGGGGGATGCCGGTATTGCGCTCACCCCGGGCAATCTGTTCCGCCGACGCCACTACCCGTTCAATACGACGGGTAAAGAGGAGGGTTATGCAATAGATAAAGGCAACGGATAAGCCGAACCCGGTAAGACCGATGGCGGCAGCCACCGCGGCGTATTTTTTGAGCAGGGCCAGAGTGGGGCCTCGATCCGCACAGATTTCGACAACGGCGATGATCCGGGAGGAAAAATCGGTCAACGGGCCGGTGAGAACGGCAACCTCACGGCCGTTATACCTGGTTGTCCGCAGGACCAGTTCCCCCTGCAGATAACTGCGGTTGAACTGATCCGGCGGGAGCGGAGCCGGACTGCCGGCGGCGGCGAAGATTGCCGGCTTCTTCTCCTCCGGCCCCGCGGCAAGGTGGACGGCGACTTCAGATCCGTAATTCTCCTTGAACTGCCGCAGAAATGATTCGCCCATGGACAGGCCGACTTCGACCGTGCCGGCCAGCTCGTTCCGGGAAAAAACGGGAGCCACGCCGCGGATGCTCAGGCCGAACACGCCCGCTTCAATGCCGCTGACGCTTTTGCCGGTTTGCACCGCCTGGACAATGGTCGGCCTAAACGATGCCATTTCATCTCCGTACCGTTCCGGGGCGTGGAGGCGCAGAAACGAGGTTGCCGGAGGAACATGGAAGTGGAACTGCTCCGCGCCATAGAGTTCCTTCAGGACCGGGTAGCCGGGCTCCATCAGGCTGAGGAGCCGCTGCCGGTCCCGGGCCGCCAGGGCTTCGGCGACATCGGGATTCTGGGCCGTGAGGTGGGCCAGGCTCATGGCCATATTCTTTTTCAGTTCGATATCGTTGAGGAAAATCCGGTACTGATGGCGGAGCTGCTTTTCTTCGTTGACATGAATCAAGGAATTTTCAAAACGGTAGGAAACGATAAACAGGGAAATCGCCCCGGCCAGGGCAAGAAACAGAAAGGGGATGAGCAGTTTCCACCTGAGACTGAGATCGTGCAGCCAGCGATTGATCAATGCAATGCCTGTCACGGACGGATACGATGATTCAATTTGTCCCTGCCGATGGGAGTTCCCTGAAAAAAGACAGAACGGATTTGCCGGATTCTTTTATAACTATATCCTACTGATATACCCAAATACAAGGCCCTTCTCCACTTCGTGGACCATTGCCTCCGTTTCGGCGTACGGTGGGAAAACAATGGCGGCGGACAGGACCACAGCCCCGCGAAAAAGGGAATAATCTGTCTCAGCAGCGCAGGGTGGCGGTAAGGCGCCGTGGATGGAGAAGAAGGCCGAGAGCGGTAATGATGTCGGAGATGACGATATCCGCAGCCAGCAGGGCCTGCGAGGCCGCCCCCTCCCCTTGCAGGACGGCGATGCCCAGCGCCGCTTCCCTGAGCATGAGGCGGTCGTTGCGGCCGTTGCCAATGCAGACCGAAGAAGGACAGCCCAACCGCCGGACGTAAACCGCCTTCCCTTCCGCCTCGCTGCCCGGGGGCAGCACATGGACCGTGAAGGGAGAGGAGGAAAAGGCCCGGTGGACGCTGCCGAAGGTGTCGGCGGTGATGATATGGACGTGGAGATGTTCCGCCAGGCTGTCCAGCTGATCGGCAACCCCGCTTATCAGCCGGCCGTCAAAGGCAAGGGTGCCGTTGTAGTCAAGGACAAGGTGGGTCAGCCGCAGGGAGCCGAAATTCGGGATGTCGACCTCAATCATACTCCACCTTCCTGACCAGGCGGCCGTTGTTCAGTTCGACAACGGAGTCGGCAATGCGGCTGACCTGGTCGAGATAATGGGAAACCAGGAGAATCGTGCAGCTTTGTTTCAGCTCCAGCAGCAGCTGTTCGATGCCTTTCGCCGCCGCATGGTCCAGGGCGGAGGTCGGTTCGTCGAGCAGCAGCACCTCGGGCCGAAGAATCAGGGCCCTGGCCATGCAGAGCCGCTGCTGCTGCCCGCCCGACAGATCAAGGGCCGATGCATGGAGCCGATCGTGCACTTCATCCCACAACCGCACCTTCCGCAAACATTCCTCCACCCGGGAACGGACGTTTTCCTTGGCCACGCCGCCCTTGAGCTGCAGAGGGAAGGCGACATTTTTGTAGATGCTCATGGGCAGCGGATTGGGCACCTGGAAGACCATGCCGACCTGCCGGCGCAGCAGGGTAACCGGATAATTTCGGCCGTAGATGTCTTGATAACGGCCGTTGAAGTGCATCTCCACCGCTCCCTGCAGGGCGCAGCGGGGGATCGCCTCCCAGAGCCGGTTGAGGATCAGCAGAAAGGTCGACTTGCCCGAGCCGGAGGGGCCGACGATGGCGGTAATTTCCCCCTCCGCGAAATCCATCGAGCTGTTGCGCAGAATGGTCCGGCCATTATAGGCAAAGCAGAGATTTTCCGTTCTGATCTTGACCGTTTTATCCATCACTACGGCTATGCTCGGTACAATGCGTAATAGGAGATTCGTTTCCGGATGGCAAAGGCCAGCAGGAAGAGAACAAGACAGATGCAAAGCAGAATGATCGCCGCTCCGTAGCCGGTCGCCAGCTCCTCGCTGTCCGTATACTGGGCTGATATGTAGTAGATGTAAAATGGCAGAGCTTCATAGTGCGACAGCAGGGAACGGGGGACCCCGGTGGAGGCGACGACGCCGGTGAGCATGATCACCGCCGTATCTTCCGCGCAGCGCCCGATGGCCAGAATGATGCCGCTGACAATCCCGGTCAGCGATTGGGGCACCAGGACCCGCACGATATTCTGCAGCCTGGTCGCCCCGAGGGAGAGCGCCGTCATCCGGGCTGATAGCGGGAGCCCTTCCAGCGCCATCTGCGTGGTGCGGGTAATATAGGGCAGGACCAGAAAGGCCAGGGCGAGGCTGGAGATCAGCAGGCAGGGATGGATGGCGCCGGAAAATTTGCGGTTGAGAAAAACGGCCGCGGCAAAGCCGAAAAGGCCGACGACGATGGAAGGCAGGCCGGCCATGATGTCGAAAAAAAGGTTCAGGACCGCTTTGATCTTGGGACCGGCATACTCCGCCAGATAGATCCCTGCCGCCATCCCTGCGGGCACAGCCCAGCAGACGGCCAGCACAACCAGGGACAGGGTGCCGATCATGGCGGGAAACAGCCCGTTGAATACGTTGCGCTTCATGAGCAGGGCATCCAGCGGCGGGGTGGCGCCGAAGATGAGGGAAAGGCCGAGGCTGCTCCAGCCGTGCACAAACAGATAGCCGATCACCGTCAGGACGGCACCGAGGAGGATAATGCCGCAGAGCCGGGAAAAATGCACCACCACCTGTTCCAGTACGCGCCTCACCTCGCCCACCGCTTCCTTTTGCAGCCAAGCAGGCGGACAGCCATGACCAGCAGGGTGGTGAGGAGGTAGAGGAACATGCCGCAGGCGAAAATCGCCTTGAATTCCAAGCTTTCGAAATCAGCGGCAAAAACCAGGGCGATGTGCGCGGTCAGGGTCCTGGCGGAATCCAGGATCGAGCCCGGCGCCTGGACGGCATTGCCCGCTATCATCAGGGCAATCAGGGTATCACCAAGCGCCCGGCCGATTGCCAGGGTGAATCCGATAAGAATCCCCGGCCATGAATGAGGCAGGGTGACATGCAGAAACCGCTGCATCTCGGTGCCGCCGACGGCCAGGACAGCCGTCCCGTAGGAAACCGGCACCCGCTCAAAGCTGTCGCAGAAGAACAGGATCATGGTGGGCGAAACCAGCAGGGTCAGCATCAGCGATGCGGTGAGCACGCACATGCCGGAACCGGCGGCAAAGAATTCCCGCACCAGGGGGACCAGCAGGAAAATGCCGACAAAACCGTAAATGACCGTGGGGATGCCGGTCATCATCTCAACGGCCTTGCGCAGCAGTCGGCTGGTCCACCCTTTGCTGGTAACGCTGATCAGGATAGCACAGCCCAGGCTCAGCGGAAAGGCAAAGACCATGCTGAGCAGGGAAATTGCCAGGGTTCCGGCGATCATCGGATGAATGCCGAAATGACCGAGATGCGGCGCCCACGGCTGGATCAGGATGGAAAAAAAGCGGCCTTCCGCAAACAGCGGAAGGCCGAGCGTCAACATGAAACCGAAAAGAGCGAGAGTCAGAAAGGCGCTGAAAAATGCCGAGCAGAAAAAGAGAATTTCAACGCCTTTTTCGGTCGTTCGGCTCATTGTACCGGAATAAAGCCCTTCTCCGCTATGATCTGCTGCCCTTCTTCGGTAAACAGATAATCAATGAATTTTTTCACCAGACCGGCGGGCTCTCCCCTGGTGTTGCTGTACAGCCCGCGGGCAATGGGATATTTTCCCTCTTTGACGGTTTGCATGGACGGCTCGATGCCGTTGAACGCCACAGGGGCCACCGATTCGTCAATGTGCCCCACCGACACATAGCCGATGCCGTAGGGATCCTGGGAGATCGCCCCCTTCATCGCGCCGTTGGAGACGATGAAGTTGGCGGTGGGGGCAATGTCCCCCTTGTTGAGGGCCTTTTCCCAGAATACCTCCCGGGTGCCGCTGGCCTCGTCCCGGGTATAGAGGTTGATCCGCTGGTCTCCGCCGCCGACCTCTTTCCAGTTGGCAATCCTGCCGGCAAAAATCGCTATCAACTGATCCTGGCTGAGGGCGCGGACCGGATTGGCCGGGTTGACCACAATGGCGACCCCGTCGACGGCCCATTTGAACACCTGCAGGCCATGCTGGCTGATCTCATCGTCACTGAGGGCGCGCCCCGTATTGCCGATATCCACGAGCCCTTCCCCGGCCTGCTTGATGCCGACGCCGGAACCGCCGCCGGCGATGCTGATCTGGATGTCCGGGTTCATGCCCATGATGCGGTCGGCGGCCTCCTTCATTACCGGGATATGGGCGGTTCCGCCGGCGATTTTGATTTCACCCTTTTCTCCCTTGAACGCATCGAGGGCCGAAGCAAAGGCGCCTGGCCCGAAGGCCAGGACCAGCAGGGCAACAGCACAAACAGCAACTGATTTTGTTTTCATCTCATTTTTCTCCTTGAAAATTTTTCACAATCCCACGGAAAAATAGTACCAATCCGGCCCTTGCCGGTCATATTCGGGGCGCCACTGTCCGAACCCCAGGCCTCCGTGCATGACGGATTGAGGGATTCGGTAAGTTTTGCCGGACCCCCGGTCCTGCCCGCATGCCCAGTCGGAAAGGGTGAAGTTCCTTGTTGAAGAGGACAAGGAATGCCATGTGGGCCATAATACTATAGAAATTTTCTGTAGAGCAAACAGGAAATACCTATCGTTAATGTGGTCGCTATCAGGGCTGCCAATGTCAAGAAATTTATTGCCACAAGGTGGTTGCTGCAGTGACAGGCGCGCACTAGATATTTGAAAATACATTAAGATTATGAATCAGAGGATAATGCTATAAAGGAATTTCCTATTTGCAATATTGAATGTATCAATGGTAATGTCAGGGCCGGACAGCACCGATTTGCATTTGCATCTTGCGGAATTACGTCCTCGGGTCTTTCAGTATGAGGAAGGGATGGAAGGGGACTGGTGCAGGCCATCGGCATGAACACCGTAAGGAAAAAACCATTGCGAGGAGAGAAAAATGGGCGAAGTCTATCGGAAGATGTGGCGGGATCTTGGCTTGGATCTTGAAGCACATGACGCCCTGCTGGGCGCTCTGGGGAAAGCCTATCAGGATATTTATCTCGCGCAGAAAGACCGGCCCCTGGGTTTGGGTTATTTTGATTTTGTCATGAGCGAGGTCCATGGCCTGCGGATCAGGGAATTGCTGGATGAGAAGGAGGCGGGGCGCAGGATAATCGGCTCCTACTGCGTCTTTGTCCCTGAGGAAATCGTCCTGGCGGCCAACGCCACCCTGGTGGGGCTCTGTTCAGGGGCCGATTTCGCCACGGAAGAGGTGGAAAGGTACCTGCCCCGGAACACCTGCGCGCTGATCAAGTCCTCCTTCGGGTTCAAGCTCGGCAAGGTTTGTCCCTATCTTGAAAGCGCCGACATGATTGTCGGCGAGAACACCTGCGACGGCAAGAAAAAGGCCTATGAAACCCTGAATGACCTGGTGAGCAACCTCTATGTCATGGACCTGCCCCAGGTCAAATCCGAAAACGGCAGGGTGCTTCTGAAGACGGAATACAACCGCTTCAGGAAGGCCGTTGAGGAGCTTACCGGGGTTACCGTCACCGCTGAATCGTTGAAGCAGGCAATCCGCACGGTCAATGCCAAGCGGGCGGCCATCCACCGGCTTTCATCGCTGCGCAAGGCCGACCCGGCCCCCATCTCAGGACTGGATGCCCTGCTGGCCAACCAGGTTTTTTTCTACGACAATCCGGCTCGGTTTACCGAGTCCGTAGAGAAGATCTGTGATGAACTGGAGGGGAGGATCAAGGAGAAGAAAGGGGCTTTCCCGGCCGGAACCCCTCGTATTCTTGTTTCCGGCTGCCCTCAGGCGGTGCCCAACTGGAAACTTCCTTTTATCGTCGAAACCTCGGGCGCGGTCATTGTCGGCGAGGAGTCCTGCGTGGGCGAACGCGGCACCCGCAACCTGACCGATGAATCCGGGGAGACAGTCGAACAGATGATGGATGCCATCATTGACCGCTACTTTCAGGTGGACTGCGCCATTTTCACTCCCAATCCGGACCGACTGGAGCATATCCGGGAAATGGCGGCCGAATACCGGGCGGATGGTGTAATCCACTATGGACTGCAGTTCTGCCAGCCGTACCTGATGGAAGCCATACCCGTCGAAAAGTCGCTGGAGGGCTTGGATATTCCCTGCCTGCGGGTCGAAACCGACTACAGCATGGAGGATGTCGGCCAGTTGAAAACGCGGATCGAGGCCTTTATCGAGCAGCTTCGATAAGACAATGGAGTTCCGTCGAGATGCAATTTGCCGGCATTGACATCGGCTCCCGCACCATTGAACTGGTGGTGGTCAATCAGGCGGGCGGAATTGTCCACAGCCTCCGGGCGGACACCGGCTTTGATCCCGTGGAGGAAGCCCGCAGGATGATCAACGGGGTGCGGTTTGACCGGATCATGGCCACCGGGTACGGCCGCAACCTGTTCGAGATTTCCTTCGACGCTCCCACGGTCACGGAAATCAAGGCCCACGCCAGGGGAACGCGGACTTTCTTTCCCGAAGCCCGGACCGTGCTTGATATCGGCGGGCAGGATTCCAAGGTGATAGCGCTGTCAGCGAACGGCAGGGTGAAAAAGTTCGAGATGAACGATCGCTGCGCCGCCGGGACCGGCAAGTTTCTGGAGATCATGGCCAGGGCGCTGGGCTTTCGCATTGAAGACTTCGGCCGGAAAGCGCTGCTGGCGGAAAAAAGCCTCAACATATCGAGCATGTGCACTGTATTTGCCGAATCCGAGGTGACCTCCCTCATAGCCCGGGGACAGAGCAGGATGGAAATAGCCCGAGGGCTGCATGTCAGCATTATCCGCCGCTTGGCCGGCATGATCAAACGGGTGTCGCCGGAGGGCGATATTGTTTTCAGCGGCGGGGTGGCCAACAATCCGTGCATGCGGACGCTGCTGGAAGAAAATCTGGGACGCCGCATCATCATTCCGGAGGATCCGCAGTCAATCGGCGCCCTGGGGGCAGCCTTGATGGCCGCGGAACTGCCTTGAGGAAAAGGAGACTCATTGAATGCGGCGCAGCGCATGACAAAGGGGACCTGAAATGCAGTATGTCCACATCGGCGCTAAGATTGCGCGCCGGATTGCAGATCTGAACAATGACGGCAAAGCGGGGAGAGCGGTAGCCCGAAGGGCTTCCGCGGTCATCGAAAGTCTGGCGAGCGAGGGGGTCGGCAGTTATGTGGATGGTGCCTCCGGTTACACCCGATACGGTGAAAAACGCATCCGGAATTGCCGTAAATATGAACTGGGGTGCGGGTATCGCCTTGTTACCCTGCAGCGGGGCGTCAAGGTGTTCGTCGTTTTTCTGGGAACGCACGATGAATGCCAGCGCTGGCTGAAAAACCACCGCCGGCTGAAGGAATATTATGCCGGCAACGGGGACGTGTTCCGGATTATTGATGCAACTGAGCCTTCCGCAGATGGTATTGATGCCGGTCCAGAGGATTCGATAGAGGACCCTGAAGAGGAATTACTGGCAAAACTGACTGATCAGGATTTGCGCCGGGTGTTTCGCGGACTGGTTGAAGGAGCCCGAAAACGTTCCATGAAGACCCTGGATAATACGTAAAAGCGCACCAGAAGGCTCCGGGTGACATGGTGGGGCATTATCGAGGAATATCAATGTAATGGCAAAAAATGTAAATTTCCTGTTTGTCTGCCCCGATGCCGGCAAGGTGTTTGAGAGCCGGGCGTTCAGCATCCTGGAAAACAGGGGGGTCGTCGTTGACGAAGGAGGCAGTAAAATACTCGATGCAAAGGTGGCGCTCGACGAGCCCTGCCCATTCTGCGGCCGGAAACATGTGTACCACGCCAGTGAATTGTTGTGCCCCTATAGAGAGTCAATGACAGGAAAATAAGCAAGGAGAAATTTGATGAAGGGGAAAAATGTTTTTGCGACAAGATGGGGAATCATAGGGGTGGGGGCCTGCATAGGGATCCTGGCGCCGTTGCTGCAGAAGCTTGGCAACCCGGGCAACATGGGTATTTGCGTGGCCTGTTTCGAGAGGGACATTGCCGGGGCGCTCGGCCTGCACCGGGCGGCGGTGGTCCAGTACATGCGGCCGGAAATTATCGGTTTTGTCCTGGGGTCGCTGGTGGCCGCGTATCTTTTCAAGGAGTACCGGCCCCGGGCCGGGTCTTATCCGGCGTGCTTACCTGCATGAAAACGCCGCGGCCCATCTTGTGGTGAAGGGGCAACCCGATTATATTACCCCGGGCGATCAAGTGGTCGCCACGGTGGATCAGCCCTCTTTTGACGCCATGGAAGCCATCGACGGCACGGGCGACACCCTGACCGGGCTGCTGACGGTATTGTGCACCACTAACTGCGACCTGACCGAGGCGGCGGTTACAGCCGCCAGGGCCAACCGCTGGACCGGGTGGTTCGCCGATCCCGGTCCAGCCACCCAGATTATCGAGCTGATTGAAAAAATTCCAGGTGCCCAGGCAAAGGCGATGGATCAGGACCAAAACGTAGAAGGAGAAGACCCATGGGGGAGGCCGGAAAACCCAGGCTGACTGAAACAGTAACCGGTTCAGGCTGAGCGTCCAAGCTGCCTCCAGGGGACCTGGACAGAGCATTGTGCGGTTTGGTGTTTCCAACCGACGAAAATGTCCTTATCGGACTGGATCGGGCGGACGACGCCGGGGTGTATCGCATTACCGATGATATCGCGCTGATTCAGACGGTGGATTTTTTCACGCCCATCGTTGACGACCCTTACTGGTTCGGGCAGATTGCCGCCGCCAATGCCCTGAGCGATGTCTATGCCATGGGCGGAATCCCGAAAACCGCCATGAACCTGGTTGCCTTTCCGACCGGGGAAATGGAGCTGACGGTCCTGCGGCAAATTATTCAGGGCGGTATAGACAAGCTCAAAGAAGCCGAGGTGGTTCTTATCGGCGGCCACAGCATCGTCGACAAGGAACTCAAGTACGGCCTGTCCGTGACCGGGATCATTCATCCCGCAAAAGTACTGGCCAAAAAAAACCTGCGGCCCGGAGACTCACTGGTGCTGACCAAGGCGCTGGGCACGGGCATCATCAATACCGCCATCAAGGCAGGATTGGCGTCCGCAGAGCTGACGGACAGGGTAACCGGGCTGATGGCGGAGCTGAACCGTGACGCGGCCCGGATCATGGGGGACTTTAATGTCGGCGCCTGCACGGATGTAACCGGCTTCGGCCTGCTGGGACATCTTGCCGAAATGGTCTGCGGCTCAGGCACGAGCGTCCGGGTCGAATCCGCGAAAGTTCCGGTCATTGCCGAGGCCCTGGAATTTGCGAATATGGGGTTTGTTCCCGCCGGGGCCTACAAAAATAAAGAGTTCCGTGAAAAAATGATCGCCTGTGCCGAAACCGTGCCCCGTGCCCTGCAGGACGTGCTTGTCGATCCCCAGACATCGGGTGGGCTGCTCATCAGCGTCAGGGGATCACTGGCCGCCGCCCTGGTCTGCGCCTTGCAAGCCGGAGGCATTGCCGAGGCCGCTGTGATCGGTGCAGTTTCCGCCGATCCGGCAGAAAAAATATCAGTGGTGTAAAAGGCTTCATGGGAAACAGTTCGTTGATCTTTCCTGCCCCCTCTTTGGACGGCGATTGTTCCGTCTTGAAACACGTAATGAGAACGGAGGAGTTGTGAGCCTGAAGGAAATCGATGCCCGCGGCCTGGCCTGTCCGGCGCCAGTGCTGCAGACAAAGGCAGCCCTGCAGGAGGAAGCCTGGCAGGGCATTAAAATTGTGGTCGACAATGCCGCCTCCCAGCAGAACGTCCAGCGCTTCCTGGAATCCCAGGGGTATCAGACGAGCCTTGAACAGAGTGGGGGGGACTATCTGGTCATCGGGACCTGTGTTGCCGCGCCGGCAGACCGATCGGGGCTGTCCTCTGAACCAAAGGAGGCTGGACTGTCATCGGGAGACAGTGGGAAAAAGATCATGGTCCTGTGCGCCACCGACCGCATGGGATTCGGCGACGACGAGCTGGGCCTGAAGCTGATGATCAGTTTCGTGCGCACCCTCAAGGAAATGGGCAGCGAACTGTGGCGGCTGGTCTTTGTGAATAACGGCGTCAAGCTGACCATTGACGGCTCCGAGGTCATTGCTGATCTCAAGGATTACGAGAAAGCAGGCCTGAAGATCCTGGTCTGCGGCACCTGTCTGACCTATTTCGACCTCCTGGAGAGAAAACAGGTCGGCGAGACCACCAACATGCTGGATATCGTGACCGCCATGGAACTGGCCGACAAGGTGATCAGCATCTGATGCATTGGATGCAGGGCGATTCCGTGTTCGGGTGATTCCCAACTGATCCCATGCGCATACTCCACCTCCTGAGTCAACGGCCGGAATGCACCGGCAGCGGCATCTACCTGCAGAACATCATCTGCGAGGCCGCGGCCGCGGGACACGAGAACTTTCTTGTTGCCGGCATTCCGCTCAACACTCCGCCCCGGCTTTCCTGCCTTGACGAGGATCATTGCTCCTATGTCACCTTCGACGGCGGCGACCTGCCGTTTCCCGTCCCGGGGATGAGCGACGTGATGCCGTATGCCAGCAGCCGGTTCCGTGACTTGGGAGCCGGGGAGATCGAGGCGTACCGCGCTGCCTTTGCCCGCCTGATACGGCAGGCGGTGGAAACCTTCCGGCCGGAGATGATCCACACCCACCACCTGTGGCTGATGAGCAGCCTGGCCAGACAACTGCTGCCGGATCTCCCCATGGTCGTGACCTGCCATTCGACCGATCTGCGCCAGTACCTTAACTGTCCTCACCTGCGGCCGATGGTGGAGGAGCCGTGCCGGGCCATGGATCTGGTCATGGCGCTCAGTGCGCACCAAGCCGAACAGATCGCCGGCCTCTATCGGATTTCGGAAGGTCGCATAAGGGTGGTGGGCGGCGGCTATGACGATGTCCTATTTTTTTGGGGGGAGAAGGAACCGGCCCCTCCGGTCCACATTCTCTACGCGGGCAAGCTGAGCCGCGCCAAGGGTGTCGTCTGGCTGCTCCGCGCTTTGATAAGGTTGGACGATCCGTCCGTTCATCTGCACCTGGTCGGCAGCGGCAGCGGGGAGGAGGCGGCTGAATGCGAAGCCCTGGCCGGGCGGCTGGCAGGGCGGGTCACCCTCCACGGCCGGCAGCCCCAGGAGCAGTTGGCCGCGCTGTTGCGCAAGAGCCATCTCTTTGTTCTGCCCTCTTTCTATGAAGGATTGCCACTGGTCCTGCTGGAGGCCCTGGCCTCCGGCTGCCGGGTGATGGCCACCGACCTGCCCGGCTGCCGTGAATTGCTGGGCGCAGGCGACCCGGATCTGGTCAAACTTCTGCCCCTACCGCCGCTCAAGGGGGTGGATACCTCCTTCCCTGAAGACGAGCCCGGGCTGGAAGCCTTGCTGGCTGAATGCCTTGCGCGCCAGGTCCGGCGGATCATGGCGTCTCCTGCTCCGGATCAGGATGCGGCCGCCCGGCTTACATCTCCCTGCAACTGGGGGGAGGTCTTTGCCAGGGTCGCCGCTGTCTACGAGGAAGTCCTCCCGGCGCACGGGCCGAAATAGAGTTGCTTTTGGCCCGGACTAGGCTGGATTGCGTACAGGGTTATGCCGTCTCCCTGCAACCGGGAGGAAACGATCTTTCCTCCCCGGACCTCCCATGCCCGGCTGTGTCGATCGCGGACCTTGACATACAGCGGGCCGGACAGGGCGGCCAGATCCGGCAGCCGCCCGCGGTCGATCTCCACCCCGGCCCCATGGACACGGACTTCGGCCAGGCAGTGATGGCAGTACTGGGTCCAGCAGGCGCCCGTATCGGGGGCCAGGAAGGTTTCCAGCTCGTTGGCCCTGGCCAGCAGAAGATCACCCCACGGCGCAATGACCTCTTCGTTCCGCTCAGGGTCCTGGTGGAGGAGATTGCTCCAGTGCAGGCTGACAACGGGTCCGTTGAGTGACAGGGGCGGTGCCGCACTGACACGGTGCCAGGGAACCGCCGCTTCCCCCCGTTCGATCAGCACCACTCCGCACTCCCAGGTCAGCCCCTCATAGAGCGGCGGAGCGTACTGCCTGGCCCGGGAAAAGATGGTGCACAGGTAGCGGACGCCGAAGCGGCTAAGGATCGCCTGCATCGAAGCCTCGCCGTTGCCGAAGCTGTGGTGCAGGGCCGGGGGGACGAACGATTGCGGAAACGGCCCGAGCCCATGCTGCTCCAGCAGGAGGCCAAAGGCCTCCAGGTGCCTGCGGACAACGTCGGGCGGCCGCATGATCCCGGCGCCGTCATGGAACTCGGCACGCTGCATGTTTCCTTTCTCCCAGTATTCGTGCCCGACCCCGTGCAGGCCTATTTCCAGATGCTGCCGGTGCCGGCGCAGGAAATCGGCCGTTTCCTCGAGCCATGGGCCGCGGTTGCTCGTATTGTTCCATTGCCCGCCCATCCAGGTGGCCGAAGGGACCTGCCGCAGCATGTCCGTGCGATCCCATTCACAGAGGACCATGGCCAACTGGATCCGCATGGACATCCGTTGGGCGAGGGAGGCCAACACCTGGTAGTCGGCCAGGCAATGGCGTCTGGTCATACCGGTGCGATAGGGCTCGTTGTGGGCGGAACCGTCCCGGCCCTGCCACCAGCCGACGTCTTCGACCACCATGAAGAGCGGCATGGGCAGGGCGATCTCGAAGTCATCATGGCGGAGTGAGGGCGGATTCATGGCCATCAGGCTGCTCACAGGCTGATAAAGCGCCGGAGCTCGGGCCCCAGTTCCCGGGAGAGGGCCAGGTTAAGGCTTTTCCACGACTCAATGACCAGGGTTTCCCGCTGGGGCAGCCAGGGTTCGGCGGTGCGGGAGAAGACATGCCAGGTCAGCGGCCGCATTTTCGCTCCCCATTGCAGTTTGAAGGCACAGGTTGAGGCTCCGGGCGAGGAACGCCCAAAATCAAAAAAACGCAGACCCTGTCCGCAGGCATGGGAAAGCATCTCCCAGTAGAGCAGCATGTTGGGGCACAGGGGCCGGAAGGAACGAAGCGAAGAGGCCCACGGATTATAGAGGGTTTCGCCGAACCTGAACACCAGGGCGGCGGCCAGAGGCTGCTTCTTCCGCTCCACCAGGATGATCCGGGCCTGCCCGGGAAAGTGATGGAAAATTTCGGTAAACAGGCGTCTGGAGTGAACCGGCGAGCCAAGATCCCGCATGTTCCGGGAAAAAACGGCGTAAAAATCATCCAGGAGCCCCCGGCCGCCGATCCTGCCGGCACAATCGCACCGGCGGGCCTTGCGGATCTGGTTGCGTACCTTGGCCGGCAGCAGCCCCCACAGGGTCTCGGCCGAGGGCGGGAGGCTGCGGCGCAATCCGACCTTGAAGCCGTGAGCTTGGTAGGTGAGCCCCGGAGCCAGTGCTTCCAGCTCTTCCTGGGCGAGCAAAGGGCCGGGCCGATCCTGGCGAATTTCCAGGTGGGCGGCATTGACCTCGGCGGTCAGTTCCAGGGCCGCGGCCAGCAGGCTCCTCTCCGTCGCTGGATCGTCGGCCAGCAGGCCGGCGTTGTCGAAAAAAGGGAGGGAGATCAGCCGGCCTTTCCTGTCCGGGCTGTGAAAAAGGAAGAGGGGCAGGAGGCCGCGGACAGGGGAATCAGGCTCGGATGAACTCCCCGGCACGGCCAGGTACCAGGGGATATGTCCATAGGTGGAGGCAATAATCTGCCGCCAGCCCCGGAGATGATAGGGACAGGCCCCGGGGTGGCGCAGGACATAGCGGTCCCAGGTCGCCCCATCAATATCGCGGCATGGCTCCGGATTATTGCCAATCATCCCTGTCCAGGCGGCAACGCTTTTTTTCTATCACTCTGAGCCTGAACCGTCTTCCGCACCATTTCGGCGGTCAGCGGCTGACTGGGATGGCAATGGCGCCGATGTCGTCGTGATTTTTGAATCGCGGATAGGTGTGGCAGGCCGGATCTTCCCGCTCCACCCGCCGGACAAGGTCCCGAATGGCGCGCAGCCCGCCCCGCCGGTAGAGGCCGGCAAAGGCGGCGAGATCTTCGTCTTCTTCAGGATCGCTGCGGGGCAGGGCGAGCCCATCGGTATAGAGGAGGATGTCGCTGATTCCCTCCAGAGCCTCCCTGCCGTTGTTCACGAAATGCATCGCCGCCTCTTCCCCGTTGAGGACGCCGTAATGAATATTCATTCCCAGGCGGACGCTGAGGATCTGATCGGCCAGCACCTCGCTGATGCGCTCGCCATTCTTCGGGGTCAGCCCCTTCCAGAGGCAGAGCGTCTCGATATCATGGCCGGGGGAATCTTCCAGCAACCGGTGCGATCCGTCACGGTACAGGACAAGAATCTGACAGTCGCCGATCTGGCACCATTCGAAGTGATCGTCATGCAGGCGGACCACCGCGGCGCTGGTGGACCAGAGATTTTTTTTCTGGTCAAGGTCCACCTTCAGCTCCTCCATGCCCTTCTTGATCGAGCGGTTGGCCCGCCCGGCGAGATCGAGCAGTGAAGAACCGTTGCGGCGAAAAGCCAGGGCCGCCGATTCGGCGGCGAGCATGCCGCCGGTGCGGCCGCCGGTGAAGGTATCCCTGTTCAGGCTGGTGGCGCCGTCAAACACGCCGAACATGTTCCCCCCCTGGAGGAGGACGTCCTCATTGAGGCTGCCGCTCCCCTGTTCCAGAAGAGACTCGACAGGGGGGAGGGGGAGGGAGTTGTGAACCCGGCAGGCGGAAAGGGTGTTTGGCGGCTGGGGCATGACGGACTCGGTGAAAAAGGTTTTTTTGCGTCCCGGATTTCCGGGGGCGATTGCCTTGGCTCATCTGCGGGTTGTACCCGGGTGAAGGAACTGGTCGGCCCCGGGGCTGTTGAACTGCTTTTATGATAATCAACACCACTGATAAAGCAAATAGATAATTCCGATTGATATGCTCTCGGCCATCAGTTTGAGCGGGGGAGAGAGACTTCCGACAACCGAAAGGAATAGCAACGGGCCTTTGAATAGATTTTATCTATTTGATAAATCAATTATTCTTATGCTATGTTTGAAAAAATAGGGAAGCTTAGCCGGTCTTTCGATCTGTATAATGCATTGCATCCCTAACGTGCAATGAAGCAGTTGAATGCATTCTGTATGGAGGACGTTCATGAAAAAAGTGCTGGCGATTTTTCTTGTTTTCATCATGGTTCACGCGGCATCCATTGCCTTCGGCGGGCAAAGCAGTTCCGGGGTTGTCACCCTGAGTGTGGATCTTTCGGCCCAGGAGCCCGGCCGGGAGGCCAGGCTGTGGATTCCGTATCCGGTTTCTGATGCCCATCAGGTCGTTTCCGACATTGTCGTCACCGGCGATTTTGCCGCTTCCGGGGTATATACAGACCGCGTGTTCGGCACCCCGATACTCTACGCCCAATGGCCGAAGGAGGCGAAAAGCCGTACTTTTACCTTTTCCTTTGCCGTGGAGCGCCTGGAAATCCGCCAGACCGGCTTCCCAGCAGTTGAACCGGCATGGAATCCGGCCGATTACGCCGAATATCTGCAAGCCACCAGTCTCGGGCCCATAGACGGCCCGGTGAAGCAACTTGCGGATTCGATCACCGCCGGCAAGCAGACTGTTCTGGAAAAGGCCAGGGCCATCTATGACTGGACGGTGGACAACATGTACCGCGATCCGGACACCATCGGCTGCGGCAAGGGCGATGTCTGTCTGCTGCTGGAAAAACCGGGCGGCAAGTGCACGGACATTTCCTCAGTGTTCATTGCTTTGTGCCGCGCCGCCGGAGTGCCGGCCCGGGAAATATTCAGCATCCGGCTCGGAAAAAAAGCAGAGGAGGACATCACAGGCTGGCAGCACTGCTGGTCCGAATTCTTTCTTCCCGGTTACGGCTGGGTAACCGTTGATCCCGCCGATGTCCGCAAGGCCATGCTCACTGAAAATCTCGACCTGAAAAATGCAAAGACCAGGGAATACCGTGAGTTTTTCTGGGGCGGCATCGATCCCTACCGGGTGGTGATCGCCCAGGGCAGGGATGTGGTGCTCAATCCTCCCCAGGCCGGCGGCCCCCTCAACACCTTCGGCTACCCCTATGCGGAAGTGGGCGGCAAGGCAGTGGATTTTTATAATCCCAAGGAGTTTGTCTATACGTATACCTATACGGAAAAATAAGTTCTGGTCAGTGGATGTATGTTGCGCGCCGCAGCGGCGTCGGTTTTCAGGAGGTGCGATGAGCACCCGGCGAGTTATCATTGCTGCTGCCGGGCGCGCCGAGGCCGACAGGCTCGAGGTCAGCCAACCGGGATTACAGGACCGTGCTTTGCTGCCGGATCGGCAGCCGATCGGTCGGGTTGCCGTTGTCCCGTGCCGTGCGCGCCGCGGTTGTAAAAGTGCGAAGGTCCGCACAATACATCCCAGTTGCTTTCCTGAAAAAGAGCCTGGCAGCCGGCCACGGTAACTCCCCGGCCTTCTTCCGTCTTCGCATGTATATCCCGGGGATTGGCCCCTGCTTCCGCCCAGAAGAGATTGGCTCCGGCGATGGCGCCCAGGGTGCACGGCTCATGGGTGCAGTTGCCCGGGACGGTCCGCGGCATGCCCAGCCTGGTCACGGCAACGATCTGGGCCATCCGCAACTCGCTGATCATGCCCCGCCCGGCTATTTCAGTCCCAGGGATGGAGATCCTCCGCGCCGCCCCGCTGTAGGCTGGATTGACGGAAGCGGTGAATTCGATCATTTCGGCCAGCTCCTCGCTGGTGTGTTCAGGCCCCACGGGCTCCACGCATGTTCCCACTTCCAGGCCCGCTTCCTTGAAGTTGAAAATGCTTCTTTTTCTGCCCGCCGCCGAAAGCCCGGTGTCAACACCTTCGCGCAGGCGCAGGGCATGGTAGACGCCGGCAAAGCCGGCATCTTTCAGCTTGATGCTGTTTTTCAGCGTCTGGTCGCCGACGTTGGCGATCAGGGTGGTGGCGGGCTGCAGATTTTTTTTCACTTCCCCGGCAATTTCCAGAAAGCGCTCAAACGGATACCGGGCCGTGGACATCATGAACACCGCGTTTGCCCCGTCGGCTTCAAACCGGAGGGCTCGGGCCACTGCCTGCACGGCGGTGAGCTCCGTGGCCTCGCTGAAAATGTTATTGATCCCGGCGAACGAGCAAAAAAGGCAGTCGCAGCCGCAGGGCGCGAGATTGACCGCGAACTGGGCGTGAACTTCCGCCTTCCCGCCCGAGACGTCCTTGGAAACACGGTTTGCCTCGGCCTTGAGCAGATAGGCTTCGGGACTGTCCGGCGGCAGGTCGAGGAGCAAGATGAGCTCCCGCCGGGACAGCACGTCGCCGTTTCGCGATTTTTTCAATATCTCATCTATGTTCATGTCTCACTCGGTTGATACAATCGGTGGTAACCGCATAAAAAATTGGCTTCGGGGCAATGGCCCGGGTCCGTCATGCAGAAAGGGATGGACCATTCAGGTCCGCCGGCCGGGTGCGCTGCACTGCGGGGCGGATTTCCCGTCTCATGGCGCGTTTCAGCCGGAGCCGGTTCCAATAGGTCAACGGCGCCCGGGCAACCTTGATTTTTCCCCCGCCATCTGATCCGGACTGATACAGCAGGTCGGCGATGTGCACGGTGGGGACGACCCGGTTCAGATAGCCGGTGCAGCCGGCGCAGTAGGTGACGATCCGCCGGCCCCCGGATTCGCGCCGGCGGAGCGCCCCCCATTGTCCGGCCAGTTGCCGGTTGACGGCCCCGACGGTTCCGCCCTCGCCGCAGCACACCGTCCGCTTGCCGCGATGCTTCATTTCCGCCACGTTGTACCCCATATCGGTCAGCATTGCTCGAACCGCCCGCTGCGTGGTCGAATCGTCGCGCAGCGGGCAGGGATCGTGCACGGTGACGGCAGCTCCGCGAACCGGGGCACCATTGGGCTTGCTCCCGGCGTGGAGGAGATCGTACACCGTCCGGACGGTCATGCCAAGCCCGTATTGACGGAATATTTTGGTGCAGTTCGGGCAGGCGGTCACCACGTTCCGGATTCCCCGGTTGATGAGATAGGCGTGCATCTCGCCGAAGAGCGTCTGGAAGCGTTCCGTCCGTCCCAGGTCATGGGATGGTTTGGTGCAGCAGTCCAGGACGAGCCCGACGCTCGGGATGATCTCCCGGATCCGCCGGTAGAGGTCGGCGGTCACGGCCGGGCGTGTGCCCGGCAGGGCGCATCCCGGGAAAAAGATGGTGTCGCATCCATCCGGCAGTCCGTACCAGGAAAAAAGCGGTGAGTACCCTTTTTTCTCGTAACCAAGGATGGTGCGGTAGACGGATTCATCGAGATTGCCGTCCGCGGCGCAGCGGCGGCGGACTTCGAGGAACAGGGCGGCCGGATCGAGCTTCTCCGGACAGACTGCGGTACAGAGCCCGCACAGGCTGCATTCATAGGCGATGGCCTGGCTCCGGGATGATGAGAAATCATGCTGGGTGACGATGCTTTTCGGGGTACCGTACCGGGTCAGGAAGGCACAGCCTCGCTGGCAGGCGCCGCATTCGGTGCAGTGTTCACCGATTTCCCGTTGCCGGAAGGCCAGCGGTGAATCGGCAGGAGTCATGTCCGCCGCATTGGGGACAGCAGGTTGCGGACGGTATCGATTGCGGACAAATCCGAGCCCGCGGCGGACCGTCAGGGGGAAGATGCCTAAGAGGGCCAGCGAAGCAAGCAGGCCCGGCGAGAGGACCCCGGCAAGGGAGTCGACTGCGCCGATCTGGCTGCCGGCATTGACGAAGATCGCCGTGCCCGGGAGCATCCCCAGTTGCGAAACCCAGTAAAAGGTCCGCAGCGGCATGGCCGTCAGTCCCATGACCAGATTGATCATGAAAAACGGGATGACCGGCATCAGGCGCAGGGCGAACAGGTAAAAGGCGCCTTCCTCCCTGATGCCGCTGTTGACCCGTTGCAGCTTGGCGCCGAAACGGCGCTGGACCCAGTCCCGCAGCAGATGCCGCGACAGCAGGCAGGCCAGGGTCGCGCCGATGCTGCTGGCAAACGAGATGATGATCGTCCCGGTAATGGTGCCGAAAACAGCGCCGGCGGCCAGACCGAGAGCGAGCGCCCCGGGCAGATTGAGCGTCACCATCGCTATGTAGAGGGCCGAGAAGGCTGCCGTCATGGCCGCCGGTCGGCGGTCATGGAGATCCTGGAGGAATGTCTGCTTCTCCTTGATGCCTGCCAGGGTCACCTGCTCATGGAGCCCGGTGGCGAAAAAAACCGCCGCCAGGGCTGCCAGCAGGACGATCAGCAGGATGCGGCCGTGGTTCACCGCTCTTATTTGGCAACGGTCCGAAAAGGCCACTTCGCCATGCCTTTTTCCAGGATCAGCAGCCTGTTTGCATCGACGCCGCTGGTCTTGTATAAATCATAGGCGCCCCTGGCCCCGCCGCCGCCCCTGGGGCAGAGTATAACGACATCATCGGCGGAGCTGTTGATCAAGGGCAGGTGCCCGGCCAGGCGGGCTTTATCCTCTTCGCTCTTCACCGGAAAGGCGTTGGTTTCGATGGCGCCATCGATGTGGGTCATGGCGAACTGTTCTGCCGGCTGGATATCGATGAGAATCATCGGCGATCCGGCCTCCAGGCGGGCGTTGAGTTCATCAGCAGTGATGTACCGGTAGTCTCCGGCCAGAATTGTCCCCGTAGCGCCGAGAATGCCGGTCACGACCATGGCCAGGAATACTGCGATAATCCGTTTCATTGTCTACCTCCTAAAAAAACACCTCTGTTATCGTTTTTGCACCGCTATTGCAAGAAGAATCAGTTTGTAGCATAGGATGAAAAGATAGGTCAAATAGGAAATTTTGATTAAAGAAAAGGTATGAATAGGAAGGAGTTCAATATCGCCGTCGGGGGTATCAGGAAGGCAGCCGAGTGCCGGCACACTCCTGGGGCATTGCGCTTGTGCACTCTCCCCCTTTGCCGCTCGCTCTGGTGGAGATCCTCTGCTTCATACGAGGCCGGAATCCATCAAGATCGGTCTTTGCCGTTTTCCCCGGCATGACCGGTCCGGGTTTCCAGCGCCCGGATGCGGTCCAGGACCGGGGGATGGCTGTAGTTGAGAAAGACATGCAGGGGATGGGGCGTCAGGTTGGCGAAATTGGCGGCGCTCAGTTTTTTCAACCCGCTGATCAGGTTCCCGGCCTTCCCGGTGGTGGCGACGACATAGGCATCCGCTTCGTATTCGTGGCGGCGCGACAGGAAGTGAATGAATATTTCCAGAAACATGGAGATGGGGGTATACAGGAAGCCGAAGAAAAAGAGGCTGGCGTAGATGGAGAGATGCTCCATGCCAAAGGCCTCAAACAGGCCCTGATTGTTGATGAACAGGGAAAGAACAAGGAACATGATCCCGGTCTGCGCAATGGCGACGGCCAGCATTTTGAAAATGTGCCGCTTTTTGTAATGCCCCATTTCATGGGCCAGCACGGCGACAAGTTCGCCGGCGGTGAGTTTGTCGATCAGGGTGTCGAAAAAGACAATCCGCCGGAACCTGCCGAATCCGGTGAAAAAGGCATTGAGCCTGGTTGAGCGTTTTGACCCATCCATGGTGTAAATGCCCTTTATCCTGAACCGCTGCCTTCCGGCGTACTGCATGATCCGGTCCTTCAGCTCCCCGTCCGGCAGCGGCGTGAATTTGTTGAACAGCGGCATGATGCAGACCGGCGCCAGAAACTGGACAATGACGGTGAAGGCGACGACCGCCAGCCAGCAGTACAGCCAGGCCAAGGGTCCGCCGGTCTCGAAGAACCACAGGACGAAGGCCAGCAGGGGGGCGCCCAGGACCACGCTGAGGGCAATAGACTTGATGATGTCAAGCACGAAGGTCCGGACCGTGGTCTTGTTGAAGCCGAAGCGCTCCTCGATGACGAAGGTGGCATAGATTGAAAAAGGCAGCCCGGCCACGGCGGCAAGCAGGACGATCAGGCCGGTGAAAAGCAGCCCCGTGGCTATGCTGCCCAGGCCCAGCGAGCGGACCGTGAGGTCCGCCCAGTTGAAGCCGCCCACCAGGATAAAAAAAACGGTCAGCAGGGTGGAAACACTGTTGCGGATCAGTCCGAAGCGGGTGGTGGCCCGGGTATATTCCTGCGACCGGGCGTATTGCCCTTCATCGAATGTATCGGCGAATTGCGGGGGTAGAACCGGGCTCAGGGCCCGGAGGTTGAGCAGGGAGACAACGGTATCCAGCAGGTAGCCGATGAGCAGGACGGCGAGGATGAAAATAAGATAACCATTCATGGCTCTCCTTTCCCGTGTGCATGCCGGTCCGGACCGGAAACCGGAATATTTTGGCAGACAGAAGCATCTCCCGGGAGGTATAATATATCCATAAAAATTTATTCACCTGTTGAGGAGCATCCCGTGAACACTACCAGCGACGTCGAACAAAAAGAAAGGAAAAAAAGATTTACCGGATTGCAGGTCCTGGGCATCGTGGCGGCCGTTGTGGTTCTGACCGCGGCGGTGACGATGACCGCTGCCTGGTTCTACCTCTATCCCAGGCCGTTCAAGCCGGTGGTTCTGTCTCCGGCTGAGCAGCAGGTGCTGGAAGCCAAGCTGGACCGGGTGGAAGCGGTGACCGGCATGCAGCCTCCCGGCGCGGATCCGCCGGCAAAAACAAAAACCCCCGAACCGGATTTTACACCGGAGGGCAGATTGCAGCCCCAGGCCTACACGGAGGAGGCCGCCGACCGGGAGGTCACTTTTTCGGAGAGGGAGCTGAATGCCCTGATCGCGACCAACACGGATCTGGCGGACAAGTTCGCCGTTGATCTGGCCGACAACCTGGTCTCCGCCAGGCTGCTGGTCCCGGTTGACCCGGATTTTCCGGTCTTCGGCGGCAAGGTTCTGCGGGCAAGGGCCGGTGTGGAAGTGGCGTACCGCGAGGGGCGGCCGATCGTCAAGCTCAAGGGCGTCAGCCTGATGGGCGTGCCGGTGCCCAATGCCTGGCTGGGCGGTTTGAAGAACATCGATCTGGTGCAGGAATTCGGCGCCGAGCGGGGATTCTGGAAGGCCTTTGCCGACGGCGTGAAGTCCATCACCGTCGGGGATGGCCAGGTTCATATCACGATGAAGGAGTAGACGGCCTGCGCCGCAGTACGCCGTTACCGGGCCGGCCCGCTGCGGATGGTTTCCAGTTCATCCCATCGCCGGTACAACCGGTCTATTTCCGCCCGGACGGTTTCCAGACGGCGCCAGCATTCCTCCAGCTGCACCGCATCGGAGAGGACCTCCGGCTGTTCCATGACCTGCCGGATGGACTGTTCTTCCGCCTCGGCCTGCGAGATGACGTCCTCCATGGCATCATATTCCCGCTGGTCGAGGTAGGAAAGACGGCCGGCTGTTTTTCTCGTTTTTTTCGGCGGGCCCGGATTCTGTTTCTCGGGTTTGCTCCGTTCCCGGAGCGCATCGAGCCATTGCTCGAAAGAGGCGAAAAAACCGACCCCGCCGTTGCCCGTAAAACCGAGGAAACGGGTGCAGACCCTGTTGAGCAGATAGCGGTCGTGGCTCACCAGGACGATTGCCCCGGGAAAATCAAGCAGACCCTCCTCAAGCACCTGGAGGGCGGGAATATCGAGGTCATTGGTCGGCTCATCGAGCAGCAGAATGTCCGCCGGCAGCCGCATCAGCCCGGCGATGAGGATTCGCGCCTGCTCCCCGCCGGACAGGCTGCCGACAGGTGTGTCAAGCTGGTCGGGCCGGAAGAGGAACTTCCGGGCCCAGGTGACGACATGCAGGGGCTGGTCCCGATAGACCACGGTTTCTCCTTCCGGGGCCAAGGCCTGCCGCAACGTGTCCTGCAGGTTCAGGGCGGCGCGGTCCTGGGCGAAATAGGCGATATTGACGCCGACGGCGGTCCTGATCCCGCCGCTGTCCGGCAGCGGTCCGTCCCCCGGGCCCGCGGCGGCGAGGACCTGCATCAGGGTCGACTTGCCGCAGCCGTTGGGACCGAGCAGGCCGAGGCGGGTGCCGGGTGAAAGGACGAGGTCGAGGTCTTCGAACAGCACCCTGCCGCCGTATGCCTTGGCGATCCCGCGGGCTTCGAGCAGCTTCCTGGTCCGGCGCCCGGTGGCCTCGAATTCGATGTCCATGTCCCGCCGGGCGCTGTTGCGCGACCTGACCGTGGCAAACTCGTTCTGAAGCCGTCCGGCTTCCTCGATCCGGTACCGTGCCTTGGTGCTTCTCGCCTTCGGGCCTCGCCGCAGCCATTCGGTTTCCCGCCGCAGTTTGTTGTCCAGGCGGGATTGCAGATCCAGCTGTTGGGCGGCAAACTGTTCTCGGGCCCGCAGCGCCTGGCTGTAGCCGCCCCCGGTTTCAAGAAAACCGGCCGGATACAGGGAGGAGAGTTCGATGATTCGCGTGGCGGCGGCATCAAGAAAAAACCGGTCATGACTGATCATGACAAAAGCCGCGGGACAACCGGGAAAACCGGTCGTCAACAGTTTTTCCAGCCAGAGAATGCCCGCAAGGTCAAGATGGTTGGTCGGTTCGTCCATGACCAGCAGGTCCGGTTCCCGGATCAGGGCCCGGCAGATGGCAAGCCGTTTGCGCCACCCGCCGGACAGGGCGCGGACCGGATCGTCATACCGGTCGAATTCAGCCCGGCTGAGCATGGCCCGTACCCTGCCGTAGCGCTCTGTTTCGTCAAGCCCCTGGCCGTCGAGGTCTCCCAGCAGAACCTGCACGGGCGAGAGTTCACCGTCCAGGGATTCTTCCTGGGCGAGGAGGCCGACAAGGAGGTTGGCGCCCACCGTTATCCTGCCGCTGTCAGGGGACTCGAGGTTGCAGAGGATCCGCGCCAGGGTGGTTTTGCCCGAACCGTTGGCCCCGATGATCCCGAGCCGGTCCCCCCTGTTGACGGCGAAGGACACCGATTCGAACAGTTTGCGGGGTCCTATGGATTTGCTTATGTCCTGGCAGTTGAGCAGAAGGGTCATGGCATGTAAACAGGATTTTTCATCGGCGACAGGGAAGATGTATAATGACGGCGGCGGGAACTGTCAAACACAAACAGGTATCCGGCCTTCCCCGGCGCAGTGTGTTTTTTCTTGCACGGTGAACCACAACGTGGTAACAACTTGAATAGTTTACGCGCAAGATGCCGGCAGGCAGCCGGGCCGGCCGCGGAACAAAAAGGCCGGCAGCTTCGTTGAACAACCAGCCGTTCATTCAGCCAAGAGAAACATGATGAAAGAAATGAAACCGGAAACCATAGCCCTGCACGGCGGCCAGACGCCGGATCCGGCAACCCGCAGCCGCGCGGTGCCGATCTACCAGACCACCAGCTATGTTTTTGCCGACACGGAAGACGCTGCCGGCCTGTTCAGCCTGAAGCCCGAAGTCTGGGCCCCCCGGCTCAATCTGGACACCGAGGGCCTGCGGCCGGAAGATTTTGCTCCGGAAGCCACCGGCAATATCTATACCCGGATCATGAACCCGACCACGGATGTCCTGGAACGGCGCATGGCCGGGCTGGAAGGAGGTGTCGGCGCCCTGGCCGTCAGCTCCGGGTCCGCGGCTATTACGTATGCGGTGCTCAACATCTGCGGGCAGGGCGATCATGTGGTCTCCTCCTCCAGCCTGTATGGGGGGACCTATAACCTGTTCCATCACACCCTTCCCCGATACGGCATTACAACCACCTTTGTCCCCGGCGGACGGCCCGAGGACTATGCCGCCGCCGTCACCGGGGCGACAAAGTGCATGTTTGTTGAAACGATCGGCAATCCCGGCCTGGATGTGCCCGATCTGGAACAGATAGCCGCAACGGCCCACGCCGCCGGGGTTCCCCTTATTGTCGACAATACCGTGCCGACCCCGTTTCTGTGCCGCCCCTTTGATTTCGGCGCCGACATAGTCGTCCATTCCCTGACCAAGTTCTGCGGCGGACACGGCAATTCCATCGGCGGGGTGATCGTCGATTCCGGCAGGTTCGACTGGAAGGCGCCGGCAAAGTTTCCCATGCTCACGGAGCCTGATCCGTCGTACGGCGGTGTTGTCTGGGCGGAAGCAGTGGGCAAGGCCGCCTATGTGATCCGGGCCCGGACTATCCTGCTGCGCGACACCGGGGCGTGTCTTTCTCCCTTCAACAGTTTTCTCCTGCTCCAGGGCATTGAAACCCTGCCCCTGAGGATGGAGCGCCACAGTGAAAACGCACTGGCCGTGGCCGAATATCTGCGGCAGCACGGCCGGGTTGCCTGGGTTCGCTACCCCGGCCTGGAAGACCATCCGACCCACGGCCTGGCAAAAAAATATCTCCCCCGCGGATACGGGGCCCTTGTCGGCTTTGGCATCAAGGGAGGGCTCGAGGCGGGGAAACGGTTCATCAACAGCCTCGAATTGTTCAGCCACCTGGCAAACATCGGTGACGCGAAAAGTCTGGCCATCCATCCGGCCTCGACCACCCATGCGCAATTGACTCCGGACGAACAGTTGTCGGCGGGGGTTTCACCGGACTTTATCAGGCTGTCCATCGGCCTGGAGCATATCGACGACATCATTGCCGACCTCGCCCGGGCCCTCGACTCCTCCGCCGGACGATAACGGCCGGGGGCAGCAGCGTATCGACTGAACGAAGCCAGCCGCATCCCATATTAATCCTTGACAAGATACCGGACGGCAAGGATAATATTTAGGGGGTCTGCAAAAAATTTTCGTGGGGGGCTGGCATGGAAATACAAGGCAACTGCAGGTCGACGGACCGCCATCAAACCCTTGGCATGATGACCAATCTGTTTGACGGGGAGGCAACCGTTCTCGGCGTTGTTGAGGATGTCTCCCTCGGCGGGATGTGCGTCTCGAATATCCCGGCTTCATTTGAAGACAAGACTGAAGTCTGTCTCTCCATTGTTACCGGTCCGCGGCGGGATTTTCACCTGGCATTGCAGCCGCGCTGGGTGCAGACAACCAACCGGGGGATGTACAAGATCATCGGTTTCTCCATCCAGGACCCGCCCTCGGACTGGAAAAAATTTATCGAGACACTGGTCGAGGGTCAGGCCGACCGCGACCCCTTCTACGCCATGGTGACGCCGACAGACACGGAAATGTAGCTTCAGCTGTCCTGTCCCCTCCCGCAGGGCCTGCCCAATCGCTTCGGCCCATTTCCGGACAGGCGCCGGACACATTCTCCGTGCCGGGTGTCCAACAGCGGACCCTTCGTCCGGCCAAGACCCTCTCCGTTTCTTTCATCTTCTTGACAAATCGGCAGAAAAAAGTAGAGAATATAGCATTATAGTTGTATTTTCCATCAAATCGGCAGGTCGTGATTTCGCCGTTTGCGGCACCCGGAAACCGCCGGCCGGGAAAATTTAAGAAAAAGCTGTCGTTTCCACCCAGGCTACAGGATATGCCCATGGTTGACGAACGGAGAAAGAATGAACGGCTGAAGACGCCCGGGCTGAAGTCAAATATCACGGACGGCAAGGGGGCTTTTTTTGTGGTGGTGGAGGACATATCGGATACGGGGGTCGGAGTGGCGGAGGTTCCGGACGGATTCGATGAAACGGTCCATAAGTGTTTTGCCCTGATCAATGCCCCGCTCAAGGATTTCAATCTCGTCCTCCGCCCACGATGGGTCCGCCCCGCCAAATCGGGGAAATTTAAGAGGATCGGTTTCCAGATCGAGGACCCTCCCCCCGAATGGATCGATTTTGTCTCCCGGTTCAAAAAGGAGCTTGGGCAAAAAAATCAGCGGAGCAGTTCCCGCCACCGGACATTCGGCCTGATGGCCGTTGTCTCCGACGGAGCGGCCAAATTTTTCGGGGTGGTCGAGGATTTGTCCGAAAACGGTCTGCGGTTGACGCAGGTGCCGGCTGAATTTGACGATTCGACCGGGGCCTGTTTCGCGGTGGTGCACAGCCCCACCGGGGATGTCAATGTCAGCCTCCATCCCTGCTGGATCCGTCCCACCAACAAGGGGATGTACAAAACCATCGGCTTCCGGATTCACGATCCTCCCGAAGGGTGGCAGGAGATGATCGAGGAACTGGAAAGCGAGGGCAGCCAACTCGGCTTCCTGCTGGTGCCGGACGAAGAATCCGAAGAACAGAGCCCGGAAGAAAAATAGGGAATGCCTGCCTCCCGGCGGCAGTGAGCCGCAGCTCCCCTTTTTGAGGGGATTTTTTTCAGGCGTCCCGGGTTGACGGCTCCATCAGGTCGGTGCTCAGGTAGCGCTCGCCGGTGTCCGGCAGGATGACCACGATGCGTTTGCCGGAGTTCTCAGGACGGGTGCCGACTTTCCTGGCGGCCGCGACCGCCGCGCCGGAGGATATGCCGCAGAGGACGCCTTCACGGCGGGCCGTTTCGCGGGCTGTGGCGAACGCTTCCTCGTTCGATATCTGGACGATTTCATCAATGACCGATCTGTCCAGCACTTCCGGAATGAAACCGGCCCCGATTCCCTGAATTTTGTGCGGTCCCGGCTTGCCGCCGGACAGGACCGGGGAAGCGGCGGGCTCCACCGCCACAATATGGAGGAATGGGTTTTTTCCCTTGAGCATCCCGCCGGCACCGCTTATGGTGCCGCCGGTGCCGACTCCGGAGATAAAGATGTCGATCCGGCCGTCGGTCTGCTCCCATATTTCCGGACCGGTGGTGGTCCTGTGAATCGCCGGATTCGCCGGGTTGCGGAACTGGTCGGGCATCCATGCGTTCGGTGTTGAAGCGACCAGTTCCCCGGCTTTGGCGATCGCCCCCTTCATGCCGAGCTCACCCGGGGTCAGGACAAGTTGCGCGCCGAAGTGGCGCAGCAGTTTCCTCCGTTCGATACTCATGGTCTCGGGCATGGTCAGAATCAGCCTGTAGCCCCTGGCCGCGGCGACAGAGGCAAGTCCGATGCCCGTATTACCGCTTGTCGGCTCGATGATGGTTGTCGCCGGGGTCAGCCTCCCCTCTCTTTCAGCGGTATCCACCATTGCCACGGCGATCCTGTCCTTGACGCAGCCCAGCGGGTTGCCGGACTCCATCTTGCCCAGCAGTTCCACGCCCAGCTCCGCACTCATCGATTGGAGGCGGATCAGCGGTGTTTCGCCCACCGATTTGGTAATGTCATTGCTCAGTGCTCTCATTTTTTCCCCTGCGTATTGCCCAGATAGATCAGTTCGGGCTGTTTCAGCAGCACTTTGGTGTCGGGGCCGACGCTTTCCGTCAGCCAGACGTTGCCGCCGATGATGGACCGGGCGCCTATTACGGTATTGCCGCCCAGAATGGTTGCGTTGGCATAGATGATGACGTCGTCTTCAATGGTCGGATGACGCTTGGTATTGCGCAGTTTTTTGGCGGCATCGCGGGGCAGGGAGAGTGCGCCGAGGGTGACGCCCTGATAAATGCGCACCCGGTCGCCGATGGTGGTGGTGGCGCCCACCACGACCCCGGCGCCATGATCGATGAAAAAGCTGTTGCCGATTTCCGCTCCGGGGTGGATGTCGATGGCGGTGCGGCTGTAGGCGTACTCGCTCATGATGCGCGGAATGATCGGCACCTCCAGTTCCACCAGGCGATGGGCCAGCCGGTACACCATGATGGCGAAGAACCCCGGATAGCTGAAAATGACCTCGTCCACGTTTTCAGCGGCGGGATCGCCCTGCAGGGTGGCATGGATGTCCAGTTCGAGCAGATCCTTTATCCCGGGCAGGGCTTGAACGAAAACGGAGGCTATGTCGTAGGACCGCTCGCCGCATCGGGTGCAGGACCTGTTGTTTCTGAAGCAGTCATGGCGGATCGCCGAACCGATCTGTCTGGACAGGTTTTCGTAAAACGAGCTGAGGGACTGACCCAGGAAATATTCAAGGCTTTCGGTGCTGACGATCATGCCGCTGAAGTAACCGGGGAAAAGTATCTGCTGGGCCTGGTGCACGAGCCGTTCGATTTCCAGTTTGGACGGGATCGGTACCGGTTCCTTGTGGCTGGACCATTTTCCGGAGGAGAAGCCTGCGGTGAGCTGCCTGACCACCGGCGGCACGGTGGCGAAGAGATCTTCCGTGGGCCGGGGATCGGCGTCGCATTCTTCCGCCCTGAATTCGTTCTGGCCTGCAATGTTTATTTTCTTCATTTTTTTTGCCAACTGTTGAGGTCCTTTCAGGTCGTTCGCTCGAGCATCATAATGCCGTAGGTGGCCCGAAGATTGGTCAGGCGGCGGACAATATGCCCCTGGCTGTCGTGGTGATGGGTGTTGATCGCCACCTCACGGACCAGCCGGATGCCGGTCCTTTTGAGGAACCGTTTGAAATCCTTGATGGTTATGACCCGGATATTGGGGGTGTCGTACCATTCATAGGGAAGCTGGTCGGTGATCGGCGCATGGCCGGTAAAGAGGATCTGCATGCGGATCAGCCAGTGCCCGAAATTGGGGAAACTGACGATGACCCTCCGGCCGATCCGGAGCAGTTCGGGGATCAGTTCCTGGGGCGCCAAGATCTGCTGCAGGGTCTGGCTGAGGACAACATAATCAAAGCTGAGATCCGGGTAGTCGTGCACCTCCTCCTGAAAATCACCCTGCAGCACCGTCAGGCCGCGTTCGATGCACTTGGCGGTCTTGTCCTCGGACAACTCGATCCCGGTCCCCCGGACCCCTTTCCGCTGTTTGAGAAAGAACAGCAGGTCGCCGTTGCCGCAGCCAAGATCGAGCACCCGTGAACCGGGGTCGATCCAGGAGGCGATGACCTGGAGATCAAAGCGGGTGTTCTCCGGCAGGTCAGTTCCGTCCTTCATGGCTTATCCTTTCGAGGAACCCGGATATCAGCTTGTTCATCTGCTCGTTTTGCATCAGAAAGGCATCGTGCCCCCAGCGGGCGTCGATTTCACAGAAACTGACGTCGCTGCCGCTTTTTTTCAGGGCGGAAACAATGGCGCGGGACTGATAGGTCGGATACAGCCAGTCCGAGGTGAAGGAAAGCACCAGAAAGCGGATGGAAGCCAGGCGGTCATCGACCAGGAGGTTGCGGTCGTCGCGCTCCAGGTCGAAATAGTCGGATGCCTTGGTGATGTAGAGCAGCGAATTGGCGTCGAAACGGGCGACGAATTTTGCACCCTGGTAGCGGAGATAGCTTTCGACTTCGAAATCACCGTTGAAATCGTAGGAGAGGGACGATCTGTTCTGCAGCTTTCTGCCGAATTTGCTGCGCATGGCCTCATCGGACAGGTAGGTGACATGGCCGATCATCCGGGCAACCGCCAGGCCGTGGTCCGGCCCCGGGCTGCCGTAATAGTTGCCGCCCCGCCAGTTGGGGTCGAACATGATCGCCTGCCGGGCCACCTCGTTGAAGGCAATGGCCTGCGCGGAGTGGCGGGTCGTGGTGGCGATGGGGACGGCCGAAGCCACCATTTCCGGGTAATCGACGCACCAGCGGAGCACCTGCATGCCCCCGACCGATCCCCCCAGCAAGGACATGATCCGGGTGATGCCCAGGTGATCGACCAGATGCTTCTGGGCGCGAACCATATCCTTGATGGTGACCATGGGGAAATCGAATCCGTATGGCTTGCCCGTTTTCGGGTTGATCGACGAGGGCCCGGTCGAACCCATGCAGCTGCCGAGAATATTGGAGCAGATGACAAAATAGCGGTCGGTGTCGATCGGTTTGCCCGGTCCGACCATGTTGTCCCACCAGCCCGGCCGGGGATCATCCTCGGCGTAATAGCCGGCGACGTGCGAGTCTCCCGAACAGGCGTGCAGGATCAGCACGGCGTTGCTTTTGTCCCGGTTCAGGGTTCCCAGGGTCTCATAGGCCAGGGTGATGGGGCCAAGAGCGGCGCCGGAGTCGAGCACCATTTCGTTGGGCGGCTCGGCAAAGGTATAATATTTTTTTTCAACCAGCAGTTTTTCTGATTTGTCGCGCAATGGTTATGCTCAATGAGTGTTGATAAATATCTGTTTTAATATACCACCATGTAGCACATGATGGGAGGAAAAAAGTATTTTCCCCGGCGGCTTGCCGCGCATCCGTTGCAGCGCGGCAAAAATATGCCATTATTCTGAGAGGTTATGTCATTTCTGTCCCGGTTTCGCCGGCAAAAAAGTGTTCCGCCCATGGTGTTTCGTTAAGATAATCATCAAGAGGAACCGATTCAATGGCGGGTTGTCCCTGGAGGTGAAAGTGCGGGGCTTGCCGGGAACAGGTCTGTCCCTGGCGGATGAAGGGGTTTTCCCTGGGGGCAGGGCCCGGGAGGGCGGGCCCTGTGTCCAGGTTCCCGGTTTGGGGAAAGAAGAGGACTCCCCGGTTAAGAGGCAGCGAAACAGGGGAGGAAGAGGGAGATTGTTCCGCCGAAAAAAAGGTTTACCCACCCCTGGTTGAAGGATCGAGTCATTGGAGGGGGCCGTTAACCCGAATCAACAGGGGCAGGTAAATGGTTGCATCACATTGCTGTCAACGTCCGCGGCCGCCGCCGGAACCGCCGCTCGATCCTCCGGAGCCGCCCGAAGATCCTGAACCGCTTGACCCGCCGGAGGAACCGGAGCCGCTTGCGCCGCCGGAAGCGCCTGAACCGCTTGACCCGCCGGAGGAGCCGGAACCGCTTGACCCGCCGGAAGAGCCGGAACTACTCGACCCGCCGGAGGAACCGGAGCCGCTCGATCCGCCGGAGGAACCGGAGCCGCCGGAGGAACCGGATCCGCCCGAACTGCCGGAGGAACCGGAACCGCCCCCATCACCCGAAGAGCCGGCTCCGCCGGAACCTCCGGAACCCCGTGATCCTTCTCCAGTCCCCTTGCCGCCGGCAGTCGATGAAAACCCCCGGGCGGCGTTTTCAGCCGATCCGTACCGGGCCTGCTGGGCGAACGATTCCTGGAGGTTTCGCATTTCCCGGGCCTGATATTGCTGCCGGAGGGCATTGACCGCCGCATCGGCCGCTGTGGCGGAGGAGACTCCCCGCCGGGTCATGGTACGGACGACAGCCATGGTTTCCACCCTGAGCTGCCGGGCCTCATCCTGGTTCATCGTTCTGGTTCTGGTCCGCAGCTGGGTCATGACCGCCTCGCAGTCCTCATCGCTCAGGCCGGCGGCGTAGGCATCGGCGATCAGGCCGCCCAGTTCGTCAACCTGTTCCCCGTTATCCGCCAGTTCCCGGGCCTGCCGATATGCTTTTTCATATCTGTTTCTGACCTGTTCGGCTGCCCGGACAATATTGTCCTGGGGAATATTTTTGGCGATTCCTTCGCGGACCTTGTCGGATATCGGTTCGGTCGGCAGCCCTTTCTGCTGCGCCTCTCCGATCAAATTTCGGACCCGGACGGCGTTTTCATGTCTGAAGCGGTGCTGCTGCATGGCCTGGAGCAGGGCCGGGTCTTCGGCCGGGTCTACCTGGGCTTGATACCGGGAAGCCTCCCCCGCCTGCGCCTGCAGCCGGGTCGCTCCATCATAGGGAGCATCGGCAGCCTGCGCCGCAGCACAGGAAAGCAACAGGCATACTGCAGCCAACATAATTTTTTTCATACGAATCTCTCCACCATATAGATTTGTGAAATTTTATCTATTTAACGCGGAGGCAGACCAATGGTTACAGCCCGTGAACATAAAGGCAGTTTTTTCCTCCGAAGTCGTCTTGAACGGTGTACGGACAGTCCGGCAGGGTGGGAGTCCCGTTGACAAGATAGAAATATTCGAATTCCGCGGCCAGGGGAACCGTCACCCGCCAGACATCCCTGCCGACCTTGCGGGCGGGACGGGGTTGAAAACGGTCGAGGGAGGAAACAAACAGAATTTCTTCCGCGGTCCCATCGGTATAGTAGAAGGACAGAGAGCCGTCTTCCGACTTGATATAGTGCTGACGGGCACAGGAGGCGGTCAGGAAAAGCAGGCCAATGATGAGGATGGCCGCAAGCGCATTGCAGAGAGTGTTCATAATCATGTCTCGATCCTGAGAATTGAATTTGCCGCGCCGAAATCGTCGGCCTCCGCGGCGGCAACCGTCGGATCCGGAAGCAGTTTATCACCGTCGACAATGAAGGCGTACCTGTGTTCCCCTGAAGGCACCTCCAGGGTAATTTCCCAGTAGCCGCTTGATCCGGACGGAACAAGGGGCACCCGCTGCCAGTTTGTGAAGCTGCCGGTTATTTCGACCTGGCTTGTCCCCTGCTGATAGATGACGAACCGGTGACTGACGGCGGCCGGTTCCGGACCCGCTAGATTTTGGGGGGTGGGGGTGAGATGCCTGCCGGCCGAAAACGAGAGCAGGAGCAGGAGGCAGGCGGCAACGGCCCAGCCCATGGCCCGGAACGGATTGGGCCGGGACCGCGAGAGGCGCGCGGCAGGCAGGGTGATTTCGGGCGCCGGGTGACGGAGGGCGGCGCTGAGGAGTTTTTCCTGTTTCAGCAGGGCGACGGCTTCATCCTTGTAGGACTTGCGCCCATGAACATGCTCGAGAAAATCGATTTTTTCCTCAAGCGACAGCTCGTTGTCAATATACAGGCTTATCAGATGATCCATCATTCCACCTCTTTGTTCAGCATATGGCGTAATTTTATTCTTGTCCTGTGGATTCTGACCTTGACATTCCCTTCGCTTAATTCGAAAATGGCGGCGATTTCCCGGTAGGCAACCCCGGCGACCGCCAGAGACAGTATCTCCCTGTCCTGGTGGGGAAGCCGGTCCAGGGCCTGATGAATCCTTTCCGATTCTCTTTTGGCCACGAGCGTACTTTCCTCATCGCCGGAGAACTGATCGACTTTGGGCTGCACATCTTCGACCAGCACGAACCTTTTCCGGCTCCGCCAGTGGTCGGCCAACGCGTTGCGGGCGATGGTAAACAGCAGGGCCGGGGACAGCACCGCGGCTTCCTTGCCATAATGCTGGAAATGCCGGGTAAAGCTCTCCTGCATGATGTCCCGGGCCACTTCGTAATCACCGCTCTTGTACATCAGGTAGCTGAAGAGCTTGTTCTTATATTCCGAATAGAATTGATGATATTGTTCGGACATGCTTCGTCTCGCCGTGATCAGCCGGATTGCCGCCGTTGATTTCCCGGGTGCCGGGAAGCAGGCCCAGCCGCATTGCCCTGGCATGAGCATCCGTCGGTTTTCCTTTGCATCGTCATAACAGCTGTCTCCCGCACCATAGTCTGATCCGCGCCATGAATCCAGAGATACCTGTGCAATTCGGCTTTTTCGCCGTAGGTTGGTCCTGTTGCCCGGAGGCAGCTGTCCGTATTATCGCTTTTGGACCTAATTCCTCTTCTGAGGATACGTTTCAGGGATAAAAAGGTTACATTTGCACAGCATGCGCGGTCATCATGCTCAACCGGGCGGTCCCTCCCCGAGAGGGCCGCGCTGGCGGTTCAGCCCCGCACCTGTTCCAGCCAAACCAGGCAGCGGCGAAGAAGCGGCGCACAGCCTCCTCACTCCCCCGGGGCCCACATGATCTTGGACCGGCTCTTTTTTCTTTCGCCTTGGATAAGGACCTGATGGTGGTATATAATACTTCTGATATGGTTGCTCGACCGGAATGCTCAGAATGTATTCAGCATCATGGAGGGTTGTTCATGGATAAAGGGAAGTTCGGCAGAAGGGATCGGTTGGTCAAAGAGCAGCATCATGACACATACAAGGAAAGCAAAAAGAGAACCGAGCCTTCCGTGTGCACCGAGTGCGGGGCTGTTTTCGGCGGAGGAAGATGGACATGGACCAATGTGCCCCTGGAGGCGGCCAAGGTAGTCTGCCCGGCCTGTCAGCGGACCGCCGATAATTATCCGGCCGGGTACGTGGAGTTGCGGGGGCACTTCTTCAACCAGCGGCGGGAGGAAATACTCAACCTGGTGCGCAATGAGGAGAAGCTGGAAAAAGGCGAGCACCCGATGGAAAGAATCATGACGATCGCAAAAGAGAACGACCATACCCTGATTACCACCACCGGCGTTCACATGGCCCGCCGCATCGGCGAGGCGGTGGTCCGGGCCTATCAGGGAGACATGTCCTTTACCTACGGAGACGATGAGAAGTCGGTCCGGGTTCAGTGGACCAGTAAATAACCTGTGCAGAGGAGGGAAGCCTCCTCGTTGGGAAAACTCCTGGGCGTGTCCGCCTGCCTGCCTGCCGGGTGAACACGCTTTTTCTTTGCATTCTTCCTGCTTTGCCGCAGAGATTTCCCCGATTATGGCAGCGGCGGAGCGATGCCCGGCCGGCGGTTTGCGCCAAGTCCCTGTCCGTTTCGGCAACCGCCGTGTTGACCTGCCGCATCAGTCGCTGTTGTCCATGTCGGCGGCCTGGAAGATCGGCAGGGCAAATCCCCAGTGAATGGCGGCAAGCCGAATGGTGAGGGTTATGATTGTCGAGAAGATAATGCATGGCGTGGCCTGCACGCCGAGGCCGTTCAGCAGAACGTAAACGAATGCTCCGCAGAGAGCGGCCGTTGCATAGATCTCCCTGCGCAGCACCAGCGGCACCTCGGCGCACAGCACATCCCGCATCATGCCGCCCGCCGTTCCGGTCATGACCCCCATGACCATGGCCACGCTGTTCGATTCGGTCGTTATCAGCGCCGTCGAGGTCCCCAGGGCAGTGAAGATTGCCAGGCCGAAGGCGTCGGAAATAAACAGCCCCTTCCGGTGGGCGGTGATGATCCGCACGGCGAAAAAAGTCAACAGGGAAAACCCCGCCGCCACCAGCAGATAGACCGGATTTTCGATCCAGAATACAGGCCCCGAATCGAGCAGGACATCCCGCAGGGTGCCGCCGCCGAGGGCGGTCACCAGGCCAAGGACGACCACGCCGAAAATGTCCATTCGTTTCCTGCCTGCGGCGAGTGCGCCGCTGACGGCGAATACTCCCACTCCGAAGAGGTCCAGGGCATAAATAACATGGGCCGGATGCATGGCGGCAGTTCCCTGTTTTGAGGGTGTCGGCGCAGCAGCTTCAGCGCCGGGCGGTTGAGGAGGATGAGGAGAACATCCGGTCCTGCCGGGAACGCAATACCCTGCCGGTTCGGCGTCCGGGCGGCAAAGAGATGAACTCCGGAAAAGCCGGGATTCGCTCAGCGGACGGGTTCGCCGTCCCGGATGCAATTGAGCTGGGCGTCGGTCATCGGCAGCACCGAGGCCGGGTCATAGCCGAGGCGTTCGAACACGGCCGGGCTCGTAATCAGCCGTTTTCTGTCGCCGCTGATCCGGTAGATATTGCCTCCAGGACTTCGCAGAAGCAGGGGCGAGGTGGGTATGGCCCCGAGCTCCTGCCTGGAAATCACCACCGGTTTTCGATTCTGCAGATCGAGGCAGGTCAGAATCTGCACGGTGGGGATATGGGCGGCCCGGCCGACCGGGACCATGATGTAGAGCTCGGAACGGCCTTCGGCCTTGATGAGCGTACCGACCGGGTACACCGCCTGGGTCTGCAGGGACTGCATGAATTCCTGGGCCTTGGGGCGGGGCGGATCCGCAGCCTGCGGAACAGTGCTCCAGGCAAGAATCAGGATCACGGCCGCGGCCGGAACCAGCATCTTTCTCTTCATTGTCGCTCCTCCATCTGTGGTTGAGTCCGCCCCGCACAGCACCGCTCCGCCGCCGGGCGGCAAACCCTGGCGCCCTGCACCGAGCCGGGTTTCGGGGTGCGGCTCATTTCATTTTCATGACATATTCGCCGATATTATTGGCATGATCGCCAATCCGTTCAATATCCTTTAACACATTCGGGTACAGAGCGTCGACCACCGGCCGGGCTTTCTCCTCTTCAAGCCGCCGGATAAAGGTTTTCCTGTATTCCACTTCAAGTTCGTCGATTTCCTGTTCCATCCGGCCGATGTCGGTGATCAGCGATTTCCTTTTCCGGGCAAGGGAGGTGACCGCCATGATGTAGACCTGGACGGCGCGGTCAAACAGCACCGCCAGTTCCCTGCGGGCCGGGGCGGAAAAAGTGACGTTTTCCTCCCGGGCATATTCAGCGATGTTTTCCGCCAGGTCGGCAACCCGTTCAATGTCGGTGATGGCGTGGAGCAGGGCCCGTTTTTGGGCCCGGTCTTTTTCGTTCAACCTGACGGTGCTGATTTTGTTCAGGTAGGCGCCGACCCTGTCGTGGATGGCATCCACCGTATTTTCGGCGTCCCTGACGTTTTCTGCGGCGTCGTCGTCACGATCGAAAAAGGCCTTGCGCGCCTGCTTGAGCATCTCACCGGCGATGGAGGCCATCCTGTTGACCTCTTCTTCCGCCTCGTACAGGGCCAGGGCCGGGACCTGGAGGAATTTCTCCTCGAGGGCGCCGAAAGGGGATGGTTCCACTTCTTTCCGCCCGGGAATCATTCGCTGCAGCACCGCGATGATCAGCCCGACAAAGGGAAGGAAAACCAGACTGACGGTTAGGTTGAACACCGTGTGCGCATTGGCGATCAGTCTGGGAAGTTCGGAGGCGGTCAGATTGATGATCCGGGCGAAATGGTCAAGAAAGGGGAAGAACAGGAGAGCGCCGAAAACGTTGATCATGAACTGGGCCATGCCGGTCCTTCGGGCGGCGGTATTTGCTCCGGCGGCGGCGATCAGTTCCAGTACGCAGGTCCCGATGTTGGCGCCGATGATGAGCGCTATGCCCGCCTTGAGGTCTATTATATTCTCCATGCTCATGGCAATGACCAGGCTCGTCGTTGCCGAACTGCTGCTGGTTATGGCCGTCAGGGCCGCGCCGATCAGGATGCCGTACAACGGAAAGACGCCGAAACGGGCGAGCAGGTCGAGTACGGCGGGATAGTCCCGCAGCGGCCTGGAGCCCTCGGTCATGATGTACATTGATAGAAATATCAGGCCCAGGAAGAAGAGGATTTCGCCGGCATTCCTGAGGGATTCCCTTGAGCAGAGGCCCCTGAGGGCAAAGCCTGTCATCAGAAGGGGATAGAACAGCACCTTCACCTTGAAGGCAACGATCTGGGCGGTGATCGTCGTGCCGATTTCAGAGCCGAGGATCACGTACACCGCCTGCCGCAGGTTCATGATCCCGGCATTGACCAGTCCGAGAAGGAGAAGCACGGTGATGCTGGAACTCTGGACCAGAAAGGTTACCGCTGCCCCGGTAAGGGCGCCTTTAACAGGGTTGCCGACGGCCTTTTCGAGCAGGGATTTGAGGCGGTGCCCGGCGATTTTTTTCAAGGTGTTGCTCAGCATGGAGATGCTGAACAGAAACAGGGCCAGGCCCCCGCCGATCTGGGCAGCGATGAAAAGTATCTTCATGATGGACCTGTCAGCGCCGTACATCCTTCCGGGCGCGGGAAGACCGGATAATGAAGGATATTCCGCCCCATGCCGCGTCCGCCCGCCGGGAGCGGTGCGGGCAGCCGGTCAAGCCGGTCAGGGCAAGGGGTATTCGAGGATTTCCTCGGGATTGATGGTAATGGTGTCGGTGACCACCTCCCGTCCCTCCTTGATGATGACCAGCCGGTGCTCCCCCTTGGGGACAAGTAGGGTGAAAGGGGTCTTGTCCTTGAACTGCTCCTTGATCGTCTGATTTTCATCACAGGTGTCGAGCTTGAAATAGATACTCTCATCAATGAAATCACCCTCGATCAGCACGCACACCCCTTCCCGATCGCCGGAAAAAGTTATGCCGCCCAGCAGATCCTCGTCCGCCCGGGCGTCCGGGTGCGACAGGACAAGGATCGCGAGGCAGGCCGCGGACTGGAGCAAAACGGCGAAAAGATTGCGCATGGAGGCCTCCATTGACTGTGTTTGCTTGAGGATATTGTCTCATTATACGCCGCCCGGACCGGTGGTGTCAAAAACCAAAGGATCGGGACCGGGCCGCCGCTGTCCCCGGCGATGCCCTTTTGTCGGAGGATGTCTTGTTCTCCGGTTGAAAACAGCGTATTATGCCCGCTTGTCGAAGTACTGTTGCCGCCGGGGAGAAATTTTCATTCCAACAGACGGTGATCATGGAGAAAAAGCGCATTCTGGGACAAGGGGCCGCCGCGGCCTGGCCGATCTGCCTGGGATATTTTCCCGTCGGCCTGGCCCTCGGCGTTCTGGCGGATCAGACCGGCATACCGTTCTGGGCCGTGGGCTTGATGTCCGTGCTGGTTTTCGCCGGCAGCGCCCAGTTCATCGCCGTCGCCATGCTGGCTGCCGGAGCCTCGGCCTGGTCGATTGTCGCGACGACGTTCGTGGTCAACCTGCGGCACGTTCTGATGAGTTCGGCCCTTGCCGTTTTCCTGCCGGGCTTGAGGCGCCGCTTTCTCTCGCTGTTCGCCTACGGCATAACCGATGAAAGCTTTGCGGTCAACATGGCCCGCTTCAGGAAAGGCCGGTGGGACTGGTGGAGCGCCCTCGTTGTCAACCATTTGTCCAACCTCGCCTGGATCGTTTCAACCATGGCCGGGTCGCTGGCCGGCCAGTTCATCCCCCAGGGAGCGCTGGGCATTGATTACGCGTTGACGGGAATGTTCATCTGCCTGCTGGTCTATCAGCTCCGGGGAAGAATATATGTGCTGACCGGCGTTGTGGCGGCGATTATCGCCACTGCCTGGTATCTTCTGGTCCCGGGCAATTCATATATTGTCGTTGCCTCGGCAGCCGCCGCCACCGTGGGCTTTGGTGCCGGCCGCCTGGCGCGGAGGAAAAGATGACGGGGATTGACTATGTCGTGCTGTTCGCCGGCATGGGTCTTGTCACCTATATACCCCGCTGGCTGCCCTTGCTGTTCCTGTCGCGCAAACGTTTGCCGCAGTGGCTGATTGACTGGCTGAACCTGATCCCGGCGGCCATTCTGAGCGCCCTGCTGGCGCCCTCCCTGTTCACGGAATCAGCGCCCCGGGCCCTGGATTTCGGCAGGCTGGAACTGCTCGTGGCGGTGCCCACCTTTCTGTTCGCCATCAGGACCAGGAGTCTGGGGGGAACGGTCCTTTTCGGCATGCTGCTGTACTGGCTGGCCGGTCTGGCCGTGTAGCGGAATTGTGAAGGAGTCCTGGCAGCCGGCGGAAAACCGGATCTCCTGTCCGCCGGGGGAAAAGGAGGATGAAAAATCCTGGGAAAGGGTGGCGGGTGGAATATATAATACGTTCATGGAGCCTTCTGTGATACAAGCGTTCTTCCAACAGGGCGCCGGCCGTGCAGCAATCCCCGGCACGACCCGGGCCACGGATGCCGGCAGGGTGAGAGCATGAAATATGTCGAAGTCATAGCCGAAGCAAGCAGTGCGAAGACGGTCCAGGCGGTGGCGGAAAAGGCGAAGGCGGCCGATTTCCGGCTTGGCGCGGTGGGAGAGGACGGCATGCGGCTGATGCGCATGCTGGTCAGCGACGATCATCTGCAGGTGGCGCTGGACAGCCTCCAGAACACCCTCGGCGCTCAGCCGACCGCGCGTATCTCGGTGCTGGCCGTGGAGGCGTTCCTGCCGAAGCCGGACGAAGAGAAACGAAAGCAGGAAGACCAGGCGACCGCGGCCCGTGAGTCCCTGTACGAGGGGGTGGAAAAGAACGCCCGGCTTGACAGCGGCTACCTGGTCCTGGTTGCCCTGTCGACGGTGGTGGCGGCGATCGGTTTGATCGAAAACAACGTCGCCGTAGTGATTGGCGCCATGGTCATCGCCCCCCTGCTCGGGCCGAACCTTGCCCTCAGCCTCGGTACGGCCCTGGGTGACATCCCCCTGATGAGGAAAGCGGTCCAGACCGTTTTCGCGGGCATTCTGCTGGCCGTGGTCTTGTCCGCCGGCCTCGGCATGCTGTGGCCGTCAGACACCGCCAGCCGGGAGATGCTGCTGCGCACCGAGGCCGGCCTTGATGCCGTTGCCCTGGCCCTGGCTTCAGGCGCCGCGGCCGCCCTGTCCCTGACCACCGGCCTGTCCAGCGTGCTGGTCGGGGTCATGGTCGCGGTGGCCTTGCTGCCGCCGGCCGCGGCACTGGGGCTTATGCTGGGCCAGGGGCGCATCGATCTGGCCGTCGGCGCGGGTCTGCTGCTCGGGATCAACATCGTGTGCATCAACCTGGCCAGCAAGATCGTTTTCTTCCTCAAGGACATCCGCCCGCGGACCTGGCTGGAAAAGGAAAAGGCAAAACGGGCCATGGTCGTCTATACGGCGGTGTGGCTGGTGACCCTGCTGCTGCTGATTCTTGCCATTTACGCCCGTCGGGCAATGGTCCTCTAGCGCCGGAAAACGGCAGGGCTTTTCGATTTCGATCCCGATTTCGCCATGAGATATTGTCTGCACGGTATCAGAAGCCGGAACACTGAAGGAGTTTACCGCTTCGCCGTGAAGGTATACCGTTTCCGGTTCACGGTGTACGGTTTTAAGGGTGAGGGCAACAGGCCGCGCGCGGCGATTTGATGGGTTGTTCCCACAGCAGTGGGGGGGGGAAGCCGGCTCATGGCTGCAGTGGGAACTGAACCGCTCACTTGTATGCCTTCATAAGGATTGGGGACAATCCGCCTTATCCGGGTGGCGGGGGACGGTTACAGGTCTTGACTACGGAGAAAGCGTATGAAAAAAAAATTCCTGCTTGTCATCCCGGTAATTGCCGTGCTTGCCGGGGCAGCGGCCGTTGCCCTGCACTTTTTCACGGAGCAGGACCAGGGCGCGGATAGCGCGATCACTCTGTACGGCAACGTGGAAATACGGGAAGTGCAGCTCGCCTTTCAGGATGTCGGCCGTATTCAGCATATCGCGGTTGACGAGGGGGCGACGGTGCACGGGGGCATGCTGCTGGCGGAAATCGACCCGGCCCGCTACCGCCTGGAAGTCCAACGCCTGGAGGGAGAAGTCGAGGCCCAGAAGCAGCTCGTCGAACGCTTGCGGCAGGGCAGCCGGCCCCAGGAAATTGAAAAGGCCCGGGCGGCGGAAAAAGCCGCCGAGACGATCCTGGCCGACGCCGGGAACAATTACGCCAGGACGGAGAAACTGTTTGTCCTGAACAAAATTTCCCGGCAGCAGGTCGACAGAGCCCTGTCCGCCCTGGCCGAGGCCGAGGCGGGCCTGGAGACGGCGCGGCAGGAGCTTTCCCTGGCCCTGGAGGGACCCCGGCGGGAGGATATTGCCCGGGCCGAGGCCGGACTGCGGTCGCTGGAGGCGGGCCTGGACCTGGCCCGGCGGAAATATGAGGATACCAAACTGTATGCGCCGGCTGACGGCGTCATCCACAACCGTATTCTTGAACCCGGAGCCATGGCTGCACCGGGCAGCCCGGTACTGACCCTGGCCCTGACCGAGCCCCTCTGGGTCCGGGCCTATATCACCGAGCCGGACCTGGGCAGAGTGGAGCAGGGAATGCGGGCGGTAGTCAGGACCGACAGCTACCCCGACAAGGAGTATCCCGGCTGGCTCGGGTTTGTGTCGCCGACGGCTGAATTTACTCCCAAAACTGTGGAGACGCCGGAGTTGCGGACCAGGCTGGTGTACAGGGCCCGCATTTTCGTCTGCAACCCGGAAGGTGAACTGCGCCTCGGCATGCCGGTCACGGTGACGCTGCTGCGGGGCAGCGGGGATCAGCCGCTGCCCCCCTCGCCCTGCGATGAACCGGTGGCGGCCCGATAAGCCGGCAGGTCTCCCCGGCGGCATGAGATCGAGCAGCATGGGGAAAAAACCGTGACCGAATCCGTTCCCGCCATTGTGGTGCGCCGGGTCACCAAGACCTTTGCCGTCCCGGGGCAGACCGTGGCGGCCCTGGAGGGGATTGACGCCGTTATCCGCCCCGGCATCGTCACCGGCCTCCTCGGACCGGACGGGGCCGGCAAGTCGACTTTCATGCGTCTGTGCGCCGGCCTCCTCCGCGCTGACAGTGGCGAAATGACGGTTCTGGGGATCGATGTCCGGCGGGAGCCCATGCGCGTTCAGTCGCGCATCGGCTATATGCCCCAGCGTTTCGGCCTGTACGAAGACCTGACGGTCCGGGAAAATATGGAGTTGTACGCGGACCTGCAGGGTGTCCCGGCGGGCGAGCGGGCCGGCCGCTATGAGGAGCTGCTGAAGATGGCCGGTCTGGAGCGGTTTACGGGCCGTCTGGCCGGCAAGCTGTCCGGCGGGATGAAGCAGAAGCTGGGACTGGTCTGCGCCCTGGTGCGGCAGCCGGACCTGCTGCTGCTGGACGAACCGACGGTGGGGGTGGATCCGGTATCCAGGCGCGAACTGTGGCACATCGTCTACCGGCTGGTCGACCAGGGGAGGGTGACCGTGCTCCTCAGCACCGCCTACCTCGACGAGGCCCAACGCTGCGCCGAGGTCCTGCTGCTGCACAAAGGGCGGGTGATCGGCCAGGATGACCCGGCCGTCCTGGGCCGCAGCATGGAAGGCCGGACCTTTCTGGCCGCGGCTCCCGGCATGGGCAGACGGAAGCTCCAGAGCGAACTCGAAGCCGGTCCGGAGGTGCTGGATGCCCTGGTCACCGGCCGCCGGATCAGGATCATCACCAGGGAAGGCCGGGCTCCGGCCCTGGCAAACCGGGCCGGAGGGGAGAGCATCGATATCAGTCCGGTCCCGCCCCGTTTTGAAGATTATTTCATCGCCCGCCTCAAGGAGGACACCGGGAGCAGGGACGCCCACGGAAAGATCATTCTCCGCAATCCGCCCCCGGCAGGGGGGGGAAATGCTGACAGCGTTATTGTCGCCGATGAGTTGGAACGCAGGTTCGGGGCCTTCCGGGCGGTGAAGGGCGTGAGCTTCCGGGTCGGGCGGGGTGAAATTTTCGGCCTGCTGGGCGCCAATGGAGCAGGGAAAACCACAACCTTCCGCATGCTGTGCGGCCTGCTGCCCATCACCTCCGGGCAATGCGAGGTGGCCGGCATGGATCTGCGCGAGGCGGCGGCCGCGGCCCGGAGGAAAATCGGCTACATGGCTCAGAAGTTTTCCCTGTACGGCAGCCTGACCGTCCGCCAGAATCTCCAGTTTTTCAGCAGCGCATACGGGCTGCGCGGCACGCGCCGCCGGGAGCAGATCCGATGGGCCCTGGCCGCCTTTGATCTTGACCGGTACGCGGGGACCGATAGCCGGATGCTCCCCCAGGGCTACAAACAGCGGCTGGCCCTGGCCGTCGCCCTGATGCACGAACCGGCCATCCTCTTCCTGGACGAGCCCACCTCCGGCGTCGATCCCCTGGCCCGGCGGGAGTTCTGGGCCCATATCAACTCCCTGGCCGAACAGGGGGTCACCGTCCTGGTGACCACCCATTTCATGGAAGAGGCGGAATACTGCGACCGCCTGGTGATCATGGCCGAGGGGGAGATGCTGGCCCAGGGGACCCCGGAGGAGATCAAGGCCATGGTCCGGGCCGGCGGGGGAGAGGATGTCGACATGGAACAGGCCTTTATCGGCCTGCTGGAATCACGGCAGGGGACGGAGGCCGGCACATGACCCCAGCCACCTTCATGCGGCTGCGCGGATTTGTCCGCAAGGAGTGGCTCCAGATCGTCCGCGACCCCTCCAGCATAGGCATTGCCTTTGTTCTGCCGGTCCTGCTGCTGCTCGTTTTCGGCTACGGCGTTTCCCTCGACGCCCGGGATATTCCGCTGGCCATCGTGGTGGAGCATCCCGGCCCGGAGGCCGACAGCTTTACCGCCGGGTTCTATCGCTCCCCCTATTTCGTGCCGCTGCCCATGCCGACCATCCAGGAGGCGGAACAGGCAATGCGGGAAGCAAAGGTGGACGGCATCGTCTGGCTGCGGGAAAATTTCGACCGCGGCTACCTGCAGCAGAGGGAACCGCCCATCAACATCATCATCAACGGGCTTGACGCCAACACCGCCCGGCTGGTGGAGGGATACGTGCAGGGGGTGTGGGCGGGATGGCTTGAACGGCAGGCGGAGGAGGCGGGCAGGGCGGCATCGGTGCCGGTCAGGCTGGAGCAGCGCATCTGGTACAACCCGGAAGTCCGCTCCACCGATTTCCTGGTCCCGGGCATCATCGCCGTGGTCATGACCCTGATCGGCGCCCTGCTGACCGCTCTGATCATCGCCAGGGAATGGGAACGGGGGACCATGGAGGCCATGCTGGTCACCCCGGTCACGGTGCGCGACATCCTGGCCGGCAAGCTGCTCCCCTACTTTTTTCTCGGCATGGGCGGTTTCACCCTTTCCACCCTGATGGCGGTTTTTCTCTTTGACGTGCCCCTGCGGGGATCGCTGTGGGTCCTGCTGGCCGCCTCGTCCCTGTTCCTGCTCACGGCCCTGGGCATGGGGCTGCTCATCTCCTCGGTCGCCAGATCGCAGTTCGTGGCCGCCCAGGCCGCCATCCTGGTCACCTTTCTGCCGGCCTTTCTCCTGTCGGGGTTCATCTTCGACATCAGCAGCATGCCGGCCGTGGTCCAGGGCATAACCCATCTGATCGCCGCCAGGTACTACGTGGCCATCCTGCAGACCCTGTTCCTGGTCGGCGACGTCTGGGCCGTCATTCTTCCCAACATGCTGGCCCTGCTGGCCATGGCCCTGCTTTTCTTAGGCGTTGTCTTTAAAAAAACCGTCAAGCGGCTGGAATAGGGGGAGCAGATGATCGCACGCATCCTGGCCCTGATCCGCAAGGAATTCCTGGCCCTCTTCCGGGACAAAAAAAGCCGCCTGACCATCATCGTCCCGCCCGTCATCCAGCTGCTGGTCTTCGGCTACGCGGCGACATTTGATCTCAACCACGTCCGGTTCGCCCTGTTCAACGAGGACGGGGCCGCTTCCTCCCGCGAACTGGCGGCGCGCTTCTGGGGTTCACCCGCGTTCGAGCTGGCGGGAACCCTTGGCAGCGAGGCTGAAATCGCCCCGCTCATCGACTCCAGAAAGGTCCTGGCGGTGCTGCGCATCGGTCCGCGCTGCTCGGCCGATCTGGCCCGGGGGGAGGAATGCGTGCTCCAGGTGCTCATTGACGGCCGCAATTCCAATACCGCCATGCTGGCCCTCAATTATGTCCGGAACATCGTCATGGAGTTCAACCGGGAATGGATCGAAGACCGGGGAGGCCGGGTCATGCCGGCCCGGCTCTCGGTGCGGCCCTGGTTCAACCCCAACCTGGAGAGCAGGTGGTTTTTTATCCCGGGGATCATCGCCCTGATTTCGATGGTGGTCACCCTGGTGGTCATTGCCCTGTCGGTGGCCAGGGAACGGGAGGACGGCACCTTCGACCAGCTGCTGGTGACGCCGCTGCATCCCTGGGAAATCATGATCGGCAAAGCGGTTCCCGGCATCCTCATCGGGGTCGGCGAGGCCTCGGTGATCCTGCTGCTGGCCGTGGTCTGGTTCAAGATCCCCCTGCAGGGCAGTCTGCTGTCCCTGTACCCGGCGCTGGCCATCTATGTCCTGTCCATCGTCGGGGTCGGGCTGATGATCTCGTCGATCTCGGCAACCCAGCAGCAGGCCCTGCTCGGCGCTTTTCTCTTCATCGTCCCGGCGGTGATCCTCTCCGGCTTTTCCACGCCCATCGCCAACATGCCGCCCTTCATGCAGGCCCTGACCTATCTGGATCCCATGCGCTACTTTCTGATCATCGTCCGGCGGGTTTTTCTGGAGGGGGCGGGGCTCAGCTATTTCTGGGGGGAGATCTGGCCGATGACGGTCATCGCCGTGGTCACCCTGGGAACCGCTGTCCGGTTTTTCCGCCACCGGCTGTACTGATTCAGCGGCCGGTGAGCACCTGCCGGCGGAACGGACCCAGGGAGCAGACGATGCATTTTTGTCAGGCGCCGGCCAGCAGCATCGCGGCCCACTCCCCCTGATATTCAACGGACAGGGTTTTCATGCCGTTGGCACCGTACAGCCGGGCAAGATGCTGCTCCTGTCCGTCCCGCAGTATCCCGGACAGAACGACCCGCCCGTTGCGGCCCAGCAGGCGTCCGATCTCGGGTGCCATGGCGGCCAGGACGTCGTGGACGATGTTGGCGCAGATGAGGTCATAGGGCCCGGACAGGTCCGACAGGGAGCGGCCGGAAACCTCGATGGTCCCGTCCAGGCCGTTGGCGCGGATATTGTCCGCGGCGATGCCGACGGCCTCCGGGTCATTGTCGACGGCCGTGACCCGCGCGGCGCCGAATACCGCGGCGGCCATGGCCAGGATGCCGGTGCCGGTTCCCACGTCCAGCACCGTTTTCGGAGGACCGCCGGCCGGGCTGCGGAAACAGGAGGCAATGAGCGACAGGGCCAGCATGGTGGAGGCATGCTGGCCGGTGCCGAAAGCCATGCCCGGGTCCATGGTGATGACCCGCCGGTCTTCTCCCGGCCGGTCATCCTCCCAGGAGGGCTTGATGACCAGCCCGGGTATGACCTCGAAGGCCGAAAAAAATTGCCGCCAGCTGGTTGCCCAGTCCTGATCATCGATTATTTCAGTGTCCGGAGAGGGAGAGGGCAGGTCGTAGAGACCGTACAGACGGTTCAGTTCGGGGATGAGGCGCTTGAGCCATTCATCGGCGGCCGCATCGTTCTCCAGGGCGAAGAAGCCGGTAACCGCATTGACGTTCTGGCCGGGAAGAGGGCGGATATCGACCCCGACCCCGCTCAGGGCGCCGATCAGGTCGGAAACCGCTTCTGTTGCGGCAGCCGGGCAGACAACGGTTATTTTCAGCCAGCGGGCGGTGGTGTTCATCGAATGCGTTTTTCCTCCCACGTTGAATCAATTTCGGTTATATGCTATGCACTATGCAGTTCATGATACCAGGGGCAGGGGGCTCCATGCTGCAAGGCGAAAACAGTTCGGGCATGGGCAGGCCCCAGTCCGGTAAAGGGGAGAACAGTTGCAGTACACGAGGATGACACAAGCGGTAGCCGCCCCGGCCCACCGCCGCAACCTCTCCCGGGGCGGACGGCCATGAAGCGGACAGTTCGATTTCTGCCCGACAATATAACCGTAACCGTTGGCCAGGGCGACAATTTATTGAGCGCCGCCGCCGCCGCCGGGGTGTATATTTCCGCCTACTGCGGCGGCGATGGCGTCTGCGGCAAATGCAGGGTCCACATCGACGAGGGCGAGGTCCTTTCGGACCGTTCAACCTTGAAAAAGGAGGAATGGGACCGGGGAATGCGTCTCGCCTGCCAGTCAGCCGTCCAGACGGACCTGGTGGTCACCGTGCCGGAAAGGACGGCGGATGGTCGCGCGGCCCTCAAGCGCAAGCCCAAGACCACCAGGACCATATCCGCCCGCTCCCTGGAGACGCTGATCGGCACCTGGAATGTCGATCCGCCGGTGACCAAGCTGTATCTGGAATTGAATCCGCCGACCATTCAGGACAATATTTCCGACATGCAGAGGGTGATGCGGGGATTCAGGTCGGCCAGACCCGGGGAGCTTGAACCGACCTACGACCACCCGGAGCTGATCCGCGTTCTGCCCGACGTACTGCGCGAATCGAACTGGAAGGTGACCCTGCTCCTCCTGCACGGCAAGCGGGAAGAGGAGCCCGACCGGATAATCGATGTCGAGCCGGGAGATACAACGGCCCGCCTGTACGGACTGGCGGTGGACATCGGCACCACGACCTGCAGCGGCGTGCTGATCGACCTGAACAGCGGCGAGATCATTGCCGAGTCATCGGGCTACAACGCCCAGATCCGGTACGGCGAGGATGTCATCTCGCGCATCATCTATGCCGCCCGTCCCGGGGGGTTGAGGGCCCTGCAGGACAAGGTCGTCTCCACCATCAACGGGATCATCGAGGACATCTGCCGCAACATGATCATCAGCCCGGCCGATATCAGTTACATCATGGCCGCCGGCAACACGGTCATGTCCCACCTCCTGCTGGGACTTGATCCCAGGTATATCCGGGAGGCGCCCTATGTGCCGAGCGTCAGCCAGTTCCCGCTGACCAAGGCGGCGGCGCTGGGGATCCACGCCCATCCGAGCGTCCGTCTTTTCCTCTATCCCTGCATTTCCAGCTATGTCGGCGGCGACATCGTCTCCGGAGTGCATGCCTGCCAGATGGCCAAGTCGGAGGAAATCAGCCTCTTTATCGATATCGGCACCAACGGCGAAATCGTCGTCGGCAACAGGGACTGGATGGTGTGCGCCGCCTGCTCGGCGGGGCCGGCGTTCGAGGGCGGGGGCATCAGGTACGGCATGCGGGCCGCCAGCGGTGCCATCGAAAATTTTCATATCCATCCCTCGACCTATGATCCCATGATCATCACCATCGGCCGGATCAAGCCGAGCGGCATATGCGGCTCCGGCCTGATTTCCATTGTCTCGGAACTGCTGGAGGCAAAGGTTATCGATCAGCAGGGCAAGTTCAACCGCAACCTGGACCATCCCCGTATCCGTGAAGGAGACGACGGCTGGGAGTATGTCCTGGCCTGGAGCCAGGATTCCCTGATCGGCGAGGACATCGCCATCACCGAGGTGGACCTCGACAACCTGATGCGCGCCAAGGGCGCGATGTATGCCGGCTATCAGACCCTGCTGAGTTCGGTGGGGCTCGGGTTTGACGATCTGGACCGGGTCATTCTGGCCGGCAACTTCGGCGCGTTCATCGACCTGGAACGGGCGATCTGCATAGGCCTGCTCCCGGATATCGCCCGGGACCGGTTTTATTACCTCGGCAACGCCTCCCTGCTGGGCTGCCAGATCAGCCTGACCGATGTGCAGCGGTTCAGGGAGCGGGTCAAGGTACGGCAGTTGATCACCAATATGGAGTTGTCCGAAAATCCAGAGTTCATGACCTATTATATGGCGGCCCTGTTCCTCCCCCACACCGACATGAGCCTTTTTCCCAGCGTCCGGGAGAAGCTGGCGCGATAACTCCGCAAAGCTGCGGGGGGCCGCTCCGGCCCCGCCTGTTGCGCCGATAATGGATATTGACAAGGCAAAATGAATTGTTTAATATGGTAGTCTTCTAACGAGTCGACATGCGGGTGTAGCTCAGTTGGTAGAGCACAAGCTTCCCAAGCTTGGGGTCGCGGGTTCGAGCCCCGTTGCCCGCTCCAGCAAACACTGGTCGGCTCGCCGGTCTTTTCTTCCGGAGGAGAAAAGGCTGGATCATACGCGGTTGCCGCCGTGGTGTGAAAAGTGGGCTCTGCCCGCTTTTTTTATTGGCTGCGGACGGGATTGCAGAATGCCGGGCGGATGGGCATGGGAACGGAAATGATAGTGTCGGCCATTGCCGAATATGCAGCTCCCCTGCTGGGAGACATGGGACTTGAACTCGTCGAGGTCCAGTTCAGGCGGGAAGGTCACGGCTGGGTGCTCCGCCTCTTCATAGACAGCGAAGCGGGAGTCACCCTGGACGACTGCGCCGCCGTCAGCCGGGAGGTAAGCGCCTGGCTTGATGTCGAGGACATGATCGATCACCCCTATCATCTGGAGGTGTCCTCGCCGGGGCTGGAACGGCCGTTGACAAAGATTGACGATTTCAGGCGGTTCGCTGGACGGAAGGCACGGATCAAGCTCAGGGAGCCGAAGGACGGGCAGCGGGTATTCACCGGCACCCTGGAGGGAGTCGCCGGCGACTGCATCACCGTTGTCGCCGACGGCAGGCCGGTACAGATTATGTTCGAGGAAATTGCCAGGGCCAGACTGGCCCTCTAACCAACGGGATGCAGCGGTCGCCGGGAACAGGGGAGTGGACAATACGCAGAGCCCTCCGCGGCCATTGAGTCATTTGGAGCAGAAACATGAATACGGAAAACTTGAAACGGATTATCGACCAGATCAGCAGAGACAAGGGCATTGACAGGGCTTTGCTGGTGGAGGCCATTGAAGAGGCTGTCCGGTCCGCCGCTCGGAAAAAATATGGAAGCCGCCGCGATATCGAGGTGCAGTTCAACGAAGAAACGGGTGAAATAGAAGTGTTTCAGTACCGGACCGTTGTCGACAAGGTCGAGGACGAGGAAACGGAAATTTCCCTGGAAGAGGCCAGGCGGCTCGACCCCGAGGTGGAACTGGAAGACGATCTGGGGGAAAAGATCCTCGATATTTCCGACCTGGGGCGCATAGCCGCCCAGTCGGCCAAGCAGGTCATCATTCACCGCATGCGGGACGCGGAGCGGGATGTCATCTACGAGATGTTCCGCGACCGCCAGGGAACGATAGTCAACGGTATTGTCCAGCGCTTCGAGCGGGGAAACATGATCGTCAACCTGGGCCGGACCGACGCCGTTCTGCCCCGGGAAGGGCAGATCCCGAAGCGCTCCTTCAAGCAGGGGGACAGGATCAGGGCCTATCTGCTGGAGGTCCGCCAGGACAGCCGCGATTCGCAGCTGATCCTGAGCCGCACCTGCAATGAATTTCTCATCAAGCTGTTTGAGATGGAAGTGCCCGAAATCGCCGAAGGCATCGTCAAGATCATGGGGGCGGCCAGGGAGCCAGGTTTCCGGGCCAAGATCGCCGTCTCCTCAACCGAATCGGACGTCGATCCGGTCGGGGCCTGCGTCGGCCTGAAAGGATCGCGGGTGCAGAATGTTGTCCAGGAACTGCAGGGTGAGCGCATCGACATCGTTCCCTGGAGCCCGGATCCGGCAAAATATGTGTACAATGCCCTGGCGCCGGCCGAGGTTTCCATGGTGATCGTCGACGAGGAAAATCATCAGCTCCTGGTGGTCGTCCCCGATGACCAGTTGTCGCTGGCCATCGGCCGCCAGGGGCAGAACGTCCGTCTGGCCTCCCGGCTCATGAACTGGCGCATTGACGTCAAGAGTGAATCACGGTATGCCAATCTTGAGGATCCGGGCTACCGGAGCCTGATCACCGTCGAGGGCGTGGATGAAAGCCTGGCCGACAAACTGTTTGCCGCGCAGATAACCTCGCCGGCCAAGCTTGCCGCCGCGGATATCGACCAGATTTGCGAAGCGGCAAAGATTGATGAGGAGCGGGCCGAAAAAATAAGGGACGCGGCGGCGATAGAGGTCGCCAACACGGCAGCCGCCGAAGAGGAAAGCCGATCCTTTGAGGAGCAGGCCCCTGCGGACCCCTCGACGGACATCGCGGAGCCGATTGACAACGGAGAGGAATGAAACGGGGCCACATCCCGATACGGACATGCCGGGGGTGCGGACGAAAAGCGCCCCAGGCGGAACTCGATCGACTGGTCATGCGCGAGGGCCGGTTGACGGTTGACGAAAGCCGGGATCAACCCGGGCGCGGCATATATTGCTGCAGGGATACAGTCTGCCGGGAACGGCTGATCGCCAGGACGGGGAAACGAAAAAAAAGGATCGCCTTTTCTGTGCAGAAACGTAAAGAGGACGGGAGTAATCAATGAGTAAAGTTCGCATCTATGAACTGGCGAAAGAGGTCGGGCTCAAAAGCAAGGAGCTGGCTGATAAGCTGATAGAGATGGGATATCCGATCAAAAGCCACAGTTCGACGGTCGACGAGGATACTGCCGCTGAAATCCGCCGGACGGTTTTGGGAAAAACCACCGTCGAAGTGACCGAGCAGAGGATCGAGGTAAAGAAGCGGCCTGGCGCCGACCGGCCGTCCGCCACGGTGATCCGCCGCCGTTCCAAGGCCGACAAGGAAGAAATTGCCCGCAAGGCGGAGGAAGAGGAAGCCGGGCTGGCGGCGGAGGAGGCGGTCAAAGAGGCCGAGGCGGAAGCGGCCGAGGAAGCAGAGGTTGTGGTCCCGGAGGCGGAGGAAGCCCAGGAAGTTGAAACGGAAGAGGCCCCGGAGGAAGCGGTTGCGGAAGAGGCGGCCCCGCCTGAGGGGCCGGCCGAGGCCGAGCCTGAAGAGGGGGCGGCGGTCGGGGAACCCGAGGAAAAGCCGGCCAAAAAGGAAAAGAAGAAAGGCAGAAAACTGGCCAAGGTCGTCGGCATGGTTGAGATCGACGTCCAGCCGGAAAAGAAGCCGAAGCCGCCGCGGCGTCCGACGAGGACCGGCGAAATTGCCGCAGGGGCGGGTGCGGGAGCCATCAGTGAGGAAGAACGGGCGCTCGGCAAGGGAAAAAAGAAGGCCAAGCGGGTCGTTTCCATAATGGAAGAAGAGGAGCGGGTGCGCAAACCGGGCAAGGGGCCGCGCAAAGGCCGCCAGCGGATTGATTTTACCGCCGGCGGTGACGCCGAATTCATGCGGCCGCGGAAGGCCCGCAGAAAGAAGGAAATGAGCCGGAGGGAGCAAGAGGCGCCTATGCCCGCAGCGGAAACCAAAGCCATCAAAAAACGGATCAAGGTCTATGAGACGATTTCCGTGGGCGATCTGGCCAAGCGGATGGGCGTCAAATCCAGCGAGGTCATCGCCAAGCTGATGTCGCTGGGAGTGCTGGCCACCCTGAATCAGGCTCTGGATGTGGAGACGGCGGGGCTGGTGGCCGCCGATTTCGGTTTCGAGGTCGAGCAGGGCATGACCGAGGAGCTGGGGGTGATAACCCTCGAGGAGCAGGAGCAGGGCGGAGAGGAAAAACCGCGGCCGCCTGTGGTCACGGTCATGGGTCATGTCGATCACGGCAAGACCTCGATCCTGGACGCCATCCGCAAGACAGATGTGGCCGTCGGCGAGGCGGGCGGCATCACCCAGCATATCGGCGCCTATCATGTTCAGGCTGCCTCCGGCGATATTGTCTTTGTCGATACCCCCGGCCATGCGGCGTTTACGGAGATGCGATCCCGGGGCGCCAAGGTGACGGACATCGTCGTCCTTGTTGTCGCGGCGGATGACGGGGTCATGGAGCAGACCCGGGAGGCCATCTCCCACGCCAAGGCAGCGGAGGTGCCCATTGTCGTCGCGATCAACAAGATCGACAAGGACGGCGCCAACCCGGACCGGGTCAAGCGGGAACTGGGTGACTTCGGCCTGATTCCCGAGGAATGGGGCGGCGATACCATTTTCTGCGAGACTTCGGCCAAACGCAACCTCGGCATTGACGAACTGCTGGAAAGCATACAACTGCAGGCCGAAATCCTCGAACTCAAGGCCGATCCGATGCGGAAAGCCCGCGGGACGGTTATCGAGGCCCAGCTGCATAAAGGGCGGGGGCCGGTGGCCACGGTCCTGGTCCAGGAAGGGACCCTGCGGCCGGGGGATTATTTTGTCGCCGGCCAATTTTCCGGCAAGGTCCGCAGCCTGACCAACGACAGGGGAGTCCAGGTTCAGGAGGCAGGGCCGTCCATGCCCGTCGAGGTCCAGGGTCTTTCCGGCGTGCCCCAGGCCGGCGATGAGTTTGTCGTGGTCACCGACGAAAAGATGGCCAAGAGCGTCAGCGAAGCCCGACAGCTCAAGGCGCGGGAACATGAACTGGCTTCCGCCTCCAAGGTGTCCCTCGACAACCTGTTCGAGAAGATGGCGGAACAGGATCTGAAGGAGTTGCGGGTTGTGCTGCGCGCGGACGTACAAGGCACCCTGGAGGCGTTCGGCCAGGCGGCGGAAAAGCTGTCCACCGAGGCGATCCGCGTCCGGGTGCTGCATGAAGGCGCCGGTTCCATTACGGAAAGCGATGTGCACCTGGCGGCGGCATCGGATGCGATCATCATCGGCTTCAACGTGCGGCCGTCGATCAAGGTCAAGGAACTGGCGGAAAAGGAGCAGGTGGACATCCGGTTTTACGATGTCATTTACCATGCCCTCGAGGATATAGAGAAGGCCATGGTCGGCATGCTGGAGCCGACCTTCGAGGAAAAGGTCATCGGCACCGCCGAAGTCAGGCAGACCTTTCATGTCCCCAAGGTGGGGACCGTGGCCGGCTGCGCGGTCATCGACGGGAAGCTGGAGCGGAACGCCAGGGTGCGCGTCATGCGCGACGGTGTTGTTATCTATACCGGCAACATCTCTTCCCTCAAGCGGTTCAAGGAAGATGTCAAGGAAGTGCAGACCGGTTACGAATGCGGCGTCTCCGTTGAAAATTTCAATGACATCAAGGTCGGCGATCTGCTCGAGGCCTTTGTCATGGAAGAAGTGGCGGCGTCCCTGTGACCGGCCGGTGAGCGGGTGCCAAGAGGCCGTTGAGAAGAACATGGGATTTGATTTTACGCTGCCGGGGCTGGGAAAACCGGAAAGTTCAAGACCGAAAAGGGTTGCCGAGGCCATCAGGCACGAACTGTCCATCCTGCTGCTGCAGAGGGTCAGGGACCCGAGGCTGCGGGAGGTGACGGTGACCAGGGTGGAGGTGACCGCGGATATCAAACTGGCCAGAATTTACTATACTGTTGCCAGGCCCGAGGAAGCGGCCCAGGCGGAAAAAGGGCTGGCCGGGGCCAAAGGCTTTTTCCGCACCCGGATCGCCAAGGTGTTGAACCTTCGCTATACCCCCGAGTTGATATTTTATTATGATGCAACCTACGAGGAAACCGAGCGGTTGGAAAAATTGTTTCGCCAGATAGCCGAGGAAAGAAAAACGGATGACGACCCTGCCTGAAACGCTGCCGGAAGCGTTCCGTTCGACGGGCAATATTGTCCTGACGACGCACATCAACCCGGACGGCGATGCCCTGGGATCTCTGATTGGTCTTGCCGATATCCTGGCCGCCATGGGCAAGCAGGTCTTCCGTTATCTCGAGGAACCGGTGTCGCATCTCTACGCCTTTCTGCCGGACACCGATCTGCTCCGCACCGATATGGATGAGCTGCGGAACTTTGTCCGCCGGGCGGGGGAGGACGTGCTGTGCGTGTCCCTTGACTGCGGGGACCGGCAGCGGCTGGGCAGGCACGGCGACGAATTCCTGCGGATACGGCCGTTCATCGTCATCGATCATCACAAGGGGAACGACGGCTTCGGCGACCTGACATGGATCGACCCGTACCGGTCGTCAACCGGGGAGATGATCTTTGATCTGGCCATGGCCCTGGAACAAAACCTTTCGGCCAGGGCGGCGACGGCCCTGTATGCGGCAATGGTGACCGATACCGGTTCCTTCCGCTACGAATCGACCAATGCCCATACCTTCGATGTCGCCCGGCAGCTGGTGAATTTCGGGGCCCGGCCGCACGAGGTGGCGCAAAATCTTTTTGACAACTACACGGTCAACCGGCTGCGCCTCCTGCAGAAGGTGCTGGCATCGCTGGAAGTGCATTGCCGCGGGCGGGTGGCGATGATCAGCGTCACCGGGGACATGCTTGCCGCCACGGGATGCACCATGGAGGATACGGAAAATTTTATCAATCTGCCCCGGTCGGTCATGACGGTGGAGGTAGCCGTTTTTCTCAAGGAGATCGGTGAAGGGAGGGTTTCGGTCAGCCTGCGGGCCAAGGATACCTGTGACGTGGCCGAGGTCGCCGCCCGCTTCGGCGGGGGAGGCCATCGGAATGCCGCCGGGTTCAGGGCCGCGGAAGTCACCGTTGCAGAGGTCCGGAGCCGCCTGCTGGAGGAATTGAACAGACGGCTCGGCTGCTGAGGGGCATGAAGGACGGTTTGACCAGGGTGGAAAGTTGCAGCGGGCTTGAAGCGGGGGTCTTCCTGGTGGACAAGCCGGGGGGGGCCACTTCTTTCAGCATTGTCAGGCAGGTGCGCCGGCTGCTCGGCATAAAGAAAGTTGGCCATGCCGGCACCCTGGATCCCTTTGCCACCGGGCTGCTGATCGTCTGTGCCGGCCGGCCGGCCACCCGCCTGATCAGCAGGTTCATGGCCGGGAGGAAACGGTACCGGGCCCTGCTGCAGCTGGGAATCGAGACCGAGACCCTTGACCCGGAGGGCAGGGTTACCGGGATCAATCCTGTTCCCGCGCTGACGGAAGAAGGGATCCGGGAATGTCTGGCTCTTTTCACCGGCCGCCGCCAACAGGTTCCGCCGATGTATTCGGCGGTCAAGCATAAGGGCAAACCGCTGTATCACTATGCCAGAAAGGGTATAGCGATCGAAAAGGAGCCGCGGGAGGTGGAAATCCATTCCATCCGCTTCAACGGCTACGACCCCCGGACGCACCGTCTCGCCGTCGATGTCTGCTGCAGCCGGGGGACGTATATCAGGGTGCTGGCGGCCGAGATAGGAGAGGAGCTGGGCTGCGGCGCCTTTCTGCTCCGGCTCCGGCGCCTGAGCAGCGGGCCGTTTGCTGCGGCCCAGTCTGTTCCGGGTGACGCTCTGGCGGGCCCGGACGGACTTTCCCTGCTGCTGGCGGGGATGCTTCCGGTGGAGCGGGCCGCGGCCATGCTGGATGCTGAGCAGTCCCGGCTTGACGGCCAGGACGGAACGGCGGAGGAGACAACGTCGGAAAATTGATGGAACGGGGGACTGGAAGGAATTGTTTCAGTTGCTTGTTTTTCATTCGATGGTATAGAGTGGAGACAAAATTTTTCTGAGACAGGAAAAACATGGAGGTGCAGAGTGGCACAGGACGTTAATAAGAAAAAACAGATAATCGAAAAATTCAAAATCCATGATACGGACACCGGTTCTTCGGAGGTTCAGATCGCGCTGCTTTCGGATCGGATAACCTATCTGACCGATCATTTTCAGACCCACGCCAAGGATCACCATTCCCGACGGGGGTTGTTGAAGCTGGTCGGGCAGCGCCGCAATCTGCTGAATTACCTGAAGTCCAAGGACATCGACCGGTATCGCAGGATCATCAAAGAGCTCGGCATCCGCAAGTAACGGCGGCGGCCGGTTCGTTCCCCCCGGCCGGCGGCAGCTGGTTGGCGGCGGAACGAAGCAGTTCTTACTTTCGAAAGGTATTGCTCCCTGGCTGGTGAAGTGCGGGCGGACAGCCCGGCGTTCGGTCTAAGAGCGGTGAGTGAGGCGGAGAAGATGCAACAGAACCCGACAGGCGGGTTGATAATAAGCTTTTTTCATTGGCGAAAGAAGCGTGACGCTCTGAACGTGGAGAATAGCAAGGAGTATGCATGTATAAGAAAATAGACGTCGAGATCGGGGAGCAGACCATTTCCTTCGAGACCGGCAAATTGGCAAAACAGACCGACGGTTCCGTCGTTGTTTCCTGCGGCGACAGCATTGTTCTGGCCACGGTGGTGGCCGAAAAAGCAAAGAAGGACATGGGGTTTCTGCCGCTCACCATCGAATATCAGGAAAAGATGTACGCGGCCGGGCGGATACCGGGCAGTTATTTCCGGCGCGAGATCGGCCGCCCGAGTGAAAAAGAGGTGCTCACCTGCCGTCTCATTGACCGGCCGCTGCGGCCCCTGTTTCCGGCAGGCTACATGAGCGAGACCCAGCTCATTGCCACGGTTTTTTCGGCCGATCCCGAAATTGACCCGGACATACTGGCCATGAACGGGGCCTCGTTCGCCCTGACGATTTCCGATATTCCCTGGAACGGTCCGATCGCCGCGGCCAGGGTCGGCTATGTGGACGGCGGGTATGTGCTCAATCCCACCCAGACGCAGCTCGAACAATCGGTTATGGACCTTGTTGTCGCCGGAACGGGCTCGGCGGTGGTCATGGTTGAGGGACGGGCCGGGGAATTGAGTGAAGACGTGGTGCTTGACGCCATCTTTTTCGCCCATCGGGGCATCCAGCCGCTGATCGAGATGCAGAATCGGCTGCGGGAGGAAATCGGCAAGCCGAAACGGGCGGTCGAGCCTCCGGCGGTTAACGAGGAGCTGCGGGCCAGGGTGGAAGAACTGGCGGCCGCCGGTATTGAAGCGGTGGTCACGACCAGGGACAAGATGGAGAGGTACGCCCTGTACGACGACCTCAAGGCCACCGTGCTCGGCAGCCTGGAAGCAGAGCTGTATGAGAACGAAGCGGAAGTCTACGAACTGCTGGACAGCTACAAGAAGCGCATCATGCGCGAACGGATCGTCACCCGGGGCGAGCGGATCGACGGCCGCACCTTTGACCAGGTCAGGCCCATCAGCTGCGAGGTCGGTATTCTGCCCCGGGCCCACGGTTCGGCGCTTTTCACCCGCGGCGAGACACAGGCCATGGTCATCGGCACCCTGGGCAGCGAACGGGACGAGCAGCATCTGGAGGGTCTGAAGGGGGATGTGTACCGCCGGTTCATGCTGCACTACAATTTTCCGCCGTTCTGTGTCGGTGAAGTTCGTTTCCTCCGTGGGCCGAGCAGGCGCGATATCGGCCATGGCAACCTCGCCCGCCGCGGCGTCCAGGCAGTCCTGCCCGACGCCTCGGTCTTTCCCTATACCCTGCGGGTGGTTTCCGAAGTGCTGGAATCCAACGGCTCCTCCTCGATGGCGACGGTCTGCGGCGCCAGCATGGCCCTCATGGATGCCGGCGTCCCGCTCAAGGCCCCGGTTTCGGGCGTGGCCATGGGACTGATCAAGGAGGGTGACCAGGTTGTGGTGCTGACCGATATCCTCGGTGACGAGGATCATCTCGGCGACATGGATTTCAAGGTGGTCGGCACCCGGCAGGGCATAACCTCCCTGCAGATGGACATCAAAATTGTCGGGGTTGACCGGGAAATCATGTACAAGGCCCTGGCTCAGGCCCGGGACGGCCGTTTTCACATTCTGGACAGGATGCAGGAGGCCATCGGAGAGCCCAGACAGGAAGTCTCGGAATATGCGCCCAAATTTATCACCATCAAGATCCATCCGGACAAGATTCGGGAAATCATCGGCCCCGGCGGCAAGATCATCAAGGAATTGAGCAGCGAATATGACGCCAAGATCGATGTCGATGACGACGGCACCATCAAGATATTCTGCAGCAACGAGGCTTCGGCCCAGGCCCTCAGAACCAGAATCGAGGAAATCGCCGCGGTTCCCGAGGTGGGCAGGATATATGAGGGCGTGGTCAGGACCATCAAGGATTTCGGCGCCTTTGTCCAGATCCTTCCGGGGACCGACGGCATGGTTCATATTTCCGAACTGGCCCCGAAACGGGTTGAGAAGGTCACCGATATCCTCAAGGAGGGCGATACGGTACGGGTCAAGGTCATTGAGATCGACAGCCGCGGCCGCATCCGTTTAAGCCGCAAGGCCGCTCTCGAGAACGACTAGGTCGGCTGCTGTTCGCGCCTTGAACATACATGCCGGTTCCTCCCCCTGGAGAACCGGCATTTTTTTTCCGGAGCTGATCATGGAAGGGAAGAGCATGACCGGAGTGGATGTGGAGATAACCTGGCTTGACCCTGAGCGAAGCGCCGACCTGCCGCTGCCGGCCTATCAATCCGGCCTGGCTTCCGGCATGGATGTCGCCGCGGCGGTTGATGCGCCGCTGACCCTGGAGCCGGGGGAAATTTCCCTGGTTCCTTCCGGTTTTGCCGTCGCCCTTCCTCCCGGTTACGAACTGCAGGTCCGGCCGCGGTCAGGGATGGCCATCCGCCATGGCATCACCGTGGTCAATGCGCCGGGAACCATTGATGCCGATTATCGGGGCGAGATACAAATCGGGCTGATCAATCTGGGCCGCAAGCCGTATACCATCTCCCGCGGCGACCGGATAGCCCAGCTAATCCTTGCCCCGGTCAGTCATGCCCGGCTGCGGGTCGCGGCGCAGCTCGGCCGGACCGATCGCGGTGCCGGCGGATTCGGTCATACCGGCATCTGATGGCCGGAGGGCAGGGAGGGCTCCATCCGCCGTTATGAAATTCTGTGTGCTCGGCAGCGGCAGCCGGGGAAACGCAACCCTGGTGGAAAGCGGCGGGACCGCGCTGCTCATCGATGCGGGATTTTCAGGAGTGGAGATCAGGCGTCGCCTCGGTCTTGCCGGCAGACAACCGGAAAAGCTCGCGGCAATACTGGTCACCCATGAGCATAACGACCACATTTCCGGCGTGGGAGTGCTCTCCCGGCAGGCAAGGGTGCCCGTGCATGCCAACCCCGCCACCCTTGCGGCAGCGGCCGGAAAGCTCGGCACACTTTTCGCGATCCGCGAATTCAGCACCGGAGAGGGCTTCGAGCTCGGCGGCCTGCAGATCCACCCGTTCGCCATATCGCACGACACCGCGGATCCGGTCGGATTCATCATTTCCGACGGGGATTTCCGGCTTGGATACTGCACGGACACCGGCAGGATCACCAGGCTCATTGAGCACCACCTCAGGCAATGCCACGCGCTGATCCTGGAGAGCAATCACGATCCGCGCATGCTGCGTGAAGGTCCCTACCCGCTCAGACTGCAGCAGAGGGTGCTGTCCGGCCAGGGGCATCTGGCCAATGAAGATGCCGGGAGCCTCCTGAACAGGCTGGCCGGAGGCGTCCTGCAATATGTGGTTCTGGCGCATCTGAGCGAGATCAACAATCTGCCGGAGCTGGCCCTGCGCGCCGCCAGAAACGGGCTGGGTGAAAAGGGGGTGCACATAGAGATTGTCCCTGCCTGCCAGGGAGCACCCTGTCGGCTCATCGACCTGCGCCGGAAATAAACGGCAGCGGGTATTTGCCGGTCTATCTCCCCAACCAGGGGGAAAGGGCCGGTATTTTTTTTGGTGCATTCATTGTCCTTCAATGGTATTTGCATCTTGCGGAAAGCAGGTATATTGGATTGTTCAACCCCATCTGCCCGGAAAAGCGAAGCTGTGCGGCAGGCACGTTTCCTCCCGGCTGTGCGCGTCCGGCCGCGGCGAAGTTTGAATATGGGCGGATGGTGTCCGCCGGCGATTCAGGAGGGTGGTGCATGAGCAAAAGAAACAGGCGGTATGAAAATGCAGTCCGTTACGGGCGCTGCGGCATGTGCGATGCGGATATTCCCCTGGAGCATTTTTTCGAGAGGGGGGATGTCGTCAGTTGCGGCGGGTGCGGCGCCGAATACGTCATTCAGGCCCTGCAGCCGGTCCGGCTCAAGGTCCAGGAAGAGGAGCAGGGCGCCAGGCGGAAAAGATCAATGAAACAGGGCGGAATATGATGAATTTTGCAGATCTGCCCGCGGCGTACACAGGCTATGAGCAGGCCAGGACCGTTGTTCTGCCGATTCCCTATGATAAAACCTCCACCTGGCGGAAGGGCGCGGACCTGGGCCCCCAGGCCCTGCTGGCCGCCTCGGCCAACATGGAACTGTTCGACATCGAAACCGGGTCCGAGGTGTTCCGCACGGGAATCTGCACCCTGCCCCCGGTGGACTGCCCGGCCGATCCGGCAGCCATGGTTGATGAGGTCGAGAAGCAGGCCCTGCACCATTTCCGCAACGGAAAATTTGTCGTCGGCCTTGGCGGCGAACATTCGGTCACGGTCGGCCTGGTCCGCGCCGCCGCCAGAAAATTCGGCAATCTGAGTGTGCTGCAGTTCGATGCTCACAGCGACCTGCGGCCGGAATACGAAGGCAGCCCGTTCAATCATGCCTGCGTCATGTCCAGGGTCAGCGAGATATGCGGCGTCGTGCAGGTGGGAATACGCAGTATGGACAAGGCCGAATGGGACGCGGCAGACCGGGACCGCATCGTGTTTGCCCATGACCTGAACAAATACGGAATGAATGCCGCCGCCGAGGCCCTGGAATTGTTGACGGATACGGTATACATAACCGTTGATCTCGATGTGCTTGATCCTTCCGTCATGCCCTCCACCGGCACTCCGGAACCAGGGGGGCTGGACTGGTATACCCTCACCGGATTGATCCGGCGCGCGGCCGGAGAACGAACGATCATCGGCATGGACGTGGTGGAGCTGCTGCCCGACCAGTCCAACCCGGCCCCGGACTTTCTGGCCGCCAAATTGATCTATCGGACCCTGAGCATGGTTTTTGGGCAGTAACAGACAATCGTCAGGAGCAGACAGCATGAAACGGAAGACCGGGCCCGGCGGCCGCAGAAAAAGCAGAAGTATCGCCCACAGCATCTACAATATCGAAGGGTGGGGCATCGGCTATTTCGACATTGATGCCGAGGGCTACATGACCGCCAGTCCCCTCAAGGAGGCGGGCCAGTCCATCAGAATTTACGATATTGTCCAGGAGGCCCTGGAAGAGGGGCTGCGGCTGCCCCTGCAGATCCGTTTCCAGGATCTGCTGAGGCACCGGGTCTTCAGCCTGAACGAGGCGTTCATAGCGGCATCCGCCCAGTTCGGCTTCAAGGGCAGGTATTCCGGGGTTTTTCCGGTCAAGGTCAACCAGCTGCGCGAAGTGGTCGAGGAAATCATCGACGCCGGCGGTCCGTACAATTTCGGCCTGGAAGCGGGCAGCAAACCGGAACTGCTGGCGGTCCTCTCCATGCATACCAATTACGAGTCGTTGATTATCTGCAACGGCTATAAGGACGAATATTTCATCCGCCACGCTTTGCATGGCCGGCGCCTGGGAAAAAAGGTGGTGCTGGTGGCGGAAAAAATGGGGGAAATCCGCAAGATAATCGATATGGCCGCGGCCATGGAGGTTGAGCCCCTGATCGGCATGCGGATCAGGTTGAACGCGAAAGCTTCGGGACAGTGGGGGGCTTCGGGCGGCAGCTCGGCGAAATTCGGCCTGACCACCGCCGAAATCATCGAGGCGGTCAACCTGCTTCGGGAATCCGGCTTCGAATCCTCCTTCAAGGTCCTCCACTTTCACATCGGTTCCCAGATCCCTGAAATCCGCGACATCAGCAGGGCGGTGCAGGAGGGCGCCCGGTATTACGCCAAGCTGTACCAGTACGGCTGCCAGGTGGAATATCTTGATGTCGGCGGCGGTCTCGGTGTCGACTATGACGGGTCCGCCAGCGTATTCTCCTCTTCCACCAACTACAGCCTGCAGGAATACGCCAATGCCATTGTCTCTTCGGTCATGGATGTGTGCGACGAGGAGAAGGTGCCGCACCCGAACCTTATCAGCGAAAGCGGCCGGGCCCTGGTCGCGCACCACTCCATGATCGTGGTGGACGCCCTGGGGACAATAGGAAAGCTGAACGCCCCGGCGCCCAAGATAGACAAGGAAAGCCACAAGCTGGTCAGGCGCATGCAGGACATAGAGAAACGGCTCAACCGCGAAACCCTGACCGAGTGCTACCACGATCTCCTCTTCATCCAGGAGCGGGCCCAGTCGATGTTTCTCCTCGGCCTCTTTGATCTGGAAAGCAAGGCGGCGGTGGAAACCCTGTTCTGGAAAATCGCGGCGGCAATCGTCGCCAAATATCAAAATGAACCGTACATCCCCGAGGAAATCACCGAGATGCGCACCATGCTGGCGGAACAGTATATCTGCAATTTTTCCGTTTTCCAGTCCCTGCCCGACTACTGGGCCCTGGGCCAGCTTTTTCCCATTGTCCCCATCCATCGCCTCACCGAGGAGCCGACCCATGAGGCGACCATCGTCGACATTACCTGCGACTCCGACGGCAAGGTGGCGAAATTCATAGACCTCGAGGATGTCAAGGAGAGCCTGCCGCTGCATACCCTCACCGACGAATCCTATTTCATCGGCATGTTCATGACCGGCGCCTACCAGGACGTGATGGGCGACCTGCACAACCTGTTCGGGCGGATCAACGAGGTCCATGTCTACCTCGACCCCGACGAGGAGCAGGGGTGGTACATCGAGGAGAAGATCAAGGGCAGCAGCATCCAGGAAGTGCTGGAGATGAACCAGTACGACCAGAAACAGCTGGTCAAGGACATGAAAAAGCAGGTGGACAAGGCCATCAAGGCGGACGTCATCAAGCCCAGCGCCGGGATCAAACTGTTGAACGCGTATGAAAAGGCCCTGAAGGACTATACGTACATGTCGACGGTCAGGAAAATCTGAAAAAAGCGGTCCTCCATGGGGCCGGAAAGAGGCCTCAGCCCCTGGGGTGAAAGCGCTGATGGGTGGTCTTGAGGCGGCTGCCTTCCACCTTGGTGTAGATCTGCGTCGTGGCGATGTCGGAATGGCCGAGCATCATCTGCACGGCCCGGAGGTCGGCCCCTCCCGCCAGCAGATGGGACGCGAACGAGTGGCGCAGCGTGTGCGGACTGATTTGCCGGGGGATGCCCGCGTTGACGGCAAGGGTGCTGACGATCTGCCAGAACCGTGTCCTGGTCATGGCCGTGCCGCGATTGCTCAGAAAGAGAAACGGGCTTGATTTTTTCACCAGGGCCGGCCGGCCCGAGTCAAGATATTCCTTCAACCGTTCGGCGGCAATTTCGCCGAACGGCACAAGACGCTCCTTGGACCCCTTGCCGAGGACCCGTACATGGCCGGCGGTCAGGCTTACGCTGTTGACCGGCAGCCGGACCAGCTCCGAAACCCGCATCCCCGTGGCGTACAAAAGGTAGAGCATGGCATAGTCGCGCAGGATGAACGGTGTCTTCTGCGGGGGAACGGCGAGCAGCCGGTCGACGTCGCCGCGGTTGAGGGCCTTGGGCAGGCTGGTCCCTGATTTGGGGGGGTCGATGTCGGCAACCGGGTTGGCGGTGATTGCGCCGCGGCCGGCGAGGTAATCGAAAAAGGCCCGGAGAGCTGCCAGCCGCCTGGCGTTGCTCCGGGAACCGATCCGGCGCCGGTGGCTGTGGCGGAAGAAGTCGCGGATATGCTCACTCCTGACATTGGCCGGCTGCCGGACACCCAGTTCATGCATCCGGTCGAGAAAAAACCGCAGGTCGGATCCGTAGGAGGCGACGGTGTTGCCGGAAAGCCTTCGTTCGGCCAGGAGATAGTGGAGAAAGGGGTCCAGGTAATCGGGAAGCTGCTGCTGTTTCAGGGGGAAACGGCTCCGGGGGGTTGATGAGTTGAACAGGGCGGGCCGGCGCCGGCCCGCCGCCGGACTACATCCTGCTTTTCATGCGGTTGTACTTGCGCAGCTTGCGCAAGGCCTCGGCACTTTTACGGCGCTTTTTCACACTGGGTTTCTCGTAAAATTCACGCCGCTTGAGTTCGCGCTTGATTCCGTCTATCTGCAGCTTTTTCTTCAGTTGCCGGATCGCATACTCAACATCGCCTCTGACTTCAACCTCGATCATACAAATCACATCCTTTGTGTTGCTGGCGGCGGGATTTCCCGCCTGTTTAAAGAGTTAAAAATAGTAATATATTCCAAAAAAAAAGGCATGTCAATGGGATAAACGACCGAAGCATCAGCCGCCGGGAAAGATCTTGCCGGGGTTGAGAATATTGTTGGGGTCAAGCATCCGTTTGATGTTTTTCATGACCTTCAGGGCGTTGGCATCGATTTCCAGGGGAACGAATTCCGCCTTGGTGAGGCCGATGCCGTGTTCGCCGGAAAGACTGCCGCCCAGGTCCACCACGAATTGAAAAAGTGCTGCCCTGGCGGCCGCCCCTTGCTCCGCTTCCCTTTTGTCCGTCCGGTCAAGCATGATGTTGACATGGATGTTGCCGTCGCCGGCATGACCGAAGGTAAGGATGGTGAGGTCCAGGTCCGCGGCCAGTTCTTCGGTGAAACGAACAAGGTCCGGTATCCGGGAGCGCGGCACAACAACGTCTTCGCTTATTTTATCCGGCTTCAAGGAAAAGACGGCCGGGGAAACGGAGCGGCGCGCCAGCCAGATTTCAGCACGCTCCCGGTCATCGGCGGCATGCCGGAAGGCAATATCGCCCTCGCGCAGATACCGGACAAGCAAATCCTGCTGGCCGGCCACTTCAACCCCGCTGCCGTCGATCTCCACCAGCAGCAGGGCCGCGGTCTCGGGCGGCAGGGGGAGGGGGATGTGGTCCCGGACCACCCGGATGGCGGTCCGGTCCATGTACTCCAGGGTGCAGGGCCTGATGCCGGCGGCAAGGATGCCGGCGACCAGCCCGGTTGCCCGGGCAAGGGAGTCGAAAATGAGCAGGTAGGTCTCCTTGCGCTCGGGCAGGGGCAGGGTCCGGAGAACCAGTCTGGTGAAGATGCCCAGGGTTCCCTCGGAGCCGACGAAGAGGCGGATCAGGTCGTAGCCGACCACGCCCTTTTCGGTGCGGACCCCGGTGCGCATGATCTCTCCGGTGGGGAGAACTATTTCCAGGCCGATGACGTAATCCCGGGTTACGCCGTACTTGACGGCGCTGGGGCCGCCCGCGCACTCGGCGGCATTGCCGCCGATGGTGCAGAATTTCAGGCTGGCCGGATCGGGCGGATACATGAGGTTGTGTTTTTTCAGGGCCGCCTGCAGGTCGCCGGTCACGACGCCGGGTTCGACCACGGCGATCATGTTTTCGGGGTCGATCTCCAGGATGCGGTTCATTCTGGCGGTCGCCAGGACGAGCCCCCCGGCTGTCGGCAGGCTGCCGCCGGTCATGCCTGTGCCCGCGCCCCGGGGCACGACGGCAAAACCGTGGCGGTTGGCGAGGCGGAGGATGGCGGCGACCTCCGCGGCGCTGCCGGGCAGGGCGACCGCTTCCGGCAGGAAAATGCGGCCCGTGCCGTCATAGCTGTAACAGCTCAGCTCTTCCGGTGCGGTCAGGAGGTTGGGCCGGCCGACGATGGTTTCGAGTTCCCTGATAAGCGCGCGTTGCATGGGCGGAGAATAATGAATCTGAAGCTGATTAACCAGAACTTTCAGAAAATAGTTGTCATTGTCCGGGACCGCGACATGGTGTATAGGAAGAATCGTTTTTGCGGGTTGGAATAAGCGCCCGCTGGAAGTGCCCGCGCAAGGGCGGCCGGATTTTCCGGTAGAAGAGTTGAGCGAGGTGAACATGGGAAGATTGCGATTGGCGTTGATTGCCGGCGGTACATCGGGCGAAAGGGAGGTTTCACTCAAGGGCGCCGGTGAAGTGGAAAAAGCCCTCGATCCGGACAAGTATGAGGTCGTGCGCTATGACCCGGCCACCGATCTGGCCCTGATTGCCGCCCATGCCGGCGAAATTGACGCGGCGTTCATACTGCTGCACGGAATTCATGGCGAAGACGGAACCGTGCAGGGTTTCCTCGAACTGCTGGGAATCCCGTACCAGGGCTCGGGGGTGCTGGGCAGCGCTCTGGCCATGGACAAAAACCTGGCCAAGACCATGTATCGCCTGCACGGCCTGCCGGTGGCGGGGTGGGAAATGGCCGGGCCGGGGGATGTCTCCGGGCCGGGGCGGCTTCTGGACAGGCTGCGCCTGCCCCTGGTCGTCAAACCGGTGCGCCAGGGATCGAGCATCGGCATGTCCATCGTCAGGGAGCCGGACGGCCTTGCCCCGGCCCTGGCCAAGGCGTTTGAGCACGACAGCTCGGTCATGGTCGAGGAGTTCATTGCCGGCCGCGAGATTACCGTGGGGGTCATCGGCAACGATGCTCTTGCCGCCCTGCCGCTGGTCGAGATTATCCCCGGCGAGCAGTATGAATTTTTTGATTACGAGGCAAAATACAAAGCCGGGGCCACCCGGGAAATCTGTCCGGCCCCGGTCGATGATACGATCAGGGATAAGGCGCAGGAATACGGCCTGCGCGCCCATCGGGCCCTGCAACTCCGCGGCTACAGCCGGACCGACATGATTGTCAGGGGAGAGGAGGTTTTTTTGCTGGAAACCAATACCATACCCGGGATGACCCCGACAAGTCTCCTGCCCCAGGCCGCCAGGGAATACGGCCTGAGCTTTTCCGCCCTGCTCGACAGGCTGATTGAGCTGGCCCTGGAATGAAGCGCGCCCCGGGAAGAGGGCGCCGTCGTTTATGGGAATGACGGGAATTTCAAATATATAATCATTGATATCCAGCCTGAGGGTTGCGCCCTTTGCGTTCAGCCGTTCGGGCTGCTACAGGAAGAGGCGCACGGTAAAACTGGAGCCTTTGCCTTCTTCACTTTCCACAAAAATCTCCCCGCCATGGGTGTCAACGATCCGATGACACAGATTCAGCCCGAGGCCGGTCCCGGTGCCGACTTCCTTGGTGGTGAAGAACGGATCGAAAATCCGGTCGATGATTTCTTTTTTGATGCCGGTGCCGTTATCCTCGAAGCGTGCTTCGAGACACTTTCTCTTCCCGTTATACGAAGTGGTTATCTTGATCCGGCCGTCCTTCCGCGACAATCCCTTCTCCCGTATGGCGTCCCGGGCATTCATGATGAGATTGATGAACACCTGACCCATTTCCTGGGGCAGACCCTGGAAGCGGGGCAGATGAGGGGCAAGATCCAGGACGACTTCGAGGTCGTATTTGACCTGGTTATGGGTGAGGACCACGGCATCGTTGACGATGGTATTCAGATCGCAGGGGCTGAAAACCTCATCGCTGTGGGTCATGCGCTTGGTGCTTTTGACGATGTGGTCGATCCGCTCCACGGATTTGATGTTGCGGGTGGCGATGTCATCGATGGACTCAAGGACCAGATCCATGTCGGCCTCCTCCATCACCCGCCGGATACGTTCTCTTTCCTCCTCCAGCCGGGATGATTCGACGGACATGTATCGCTTCAGCTCCATGATCAGCTTCTTCACGTATTCCATATTCATCTTCAACCCGTCCATGGAAAAACTGATGGCCTGGGAGGGGTTGTTGATTTCATGGGCGATGCCCGCGACCATGGTGCCCAGGGAGGCGAGTTTCTCCTGCTTGATGATCCGGGCCTGGCTTTCCAGCAGGGCCTGGTTTGCCAGATTGCGTTCGGTAATGTCCCTGACCATGGCTATATAGAGGTGCTGCGGCCCGCGGTACATTTCGCTCAAGGAAATCTCCAGGACGAAATGGGTTCCGTCCTTTCTTTCTCCCGTCAGTTCGATGGGCGAGCCCATGGCTTTGATCAGCAGCGGGCCGTCGACCTGTTCTACATTTTCCGTTTGCTGGTCATCCTGCAGGGTTTTCACCAGGGTCCCGATCCGCCTGCCCAGCATCTCCACCCTGGAATATCCGAACATTCTTGATGCGGCGGGGTTGCACGATTCGATCCGCCATTTTTCGTTCAAGGTAATAACTCCTTCGAACATGTTTTCGATGATGGACCGTACCGTGAACTCGGCCTGCTCCCGCTCGCGAATGGATTCCGACAGCCGGGTGACACCGAGAAATGTCCCCATCAGGCCGAGGAGCAGGAGGGTGCCATGGGCCATGCAGAAGGTGAAGATGTCCATTTTGGTCATGGCAAAGAGCGGCGCCAGGGGTATGGAAACGCTGATTCCGCCCCTGATGGGGACATTCTGTGAACCCGAGGGAGCGGGGTGGCACTCCAGACAACCCTGCTCGGCCGGTATGGGACGCATGAGGCGCAGGTATTTTTTGCCGAAAATCTCCTCGACGGAATGCAGTTCGTCATTGCCTTGGGCAAAGGTTTGCAGGGCGGCTTCTTCCCATGGATCGGGAGCATTCTCCGGACGCAGGGGATCGAGGCTTGTCATGTGGATGTACGGGTTGAAGCCGTTGGAGCTTTTGTAATAGACCTTGCGGATCAGCTGCTCCGGTGTGACCAGGGTCAGAAGCCTGCCTGAGTCCGTTGAGCCCCGGTGGTCGGCTTTGTCCTTCAGGTAGGGGCTCGGGCGGGTGTGGTCGCTTACCGGCACAAAAATGCCGCGATGGCTTTTGGCCCATTCGTACAAGATCATGCTTTCGTCGAAGACCGTTGCGGCCTGGGTCAGAGCGATCTTGGTCGTTCTCTGTTTGTGCAGGGTGATGTTCCACGCCAGGGAGGCAAAGACAATAATCGTCCAGATACCGGCCAGTTGCCAGCCGTATCCGAAAACCTTCTCGTGGGTGATCTTTTTTTCAACCTTGACTTCCTGATTTCTGCGCAGAAAGAATTCGATGACAATGAAAAGAGCGAGGATGAAAAAACAGGTGGTGCCGCCGACAATGAAATGCTCCACGGCAAAATAGTGGATATCCGGCCGGAGGATCAGGCCCGTCAGGGAGCTGAGATTTCCCACCAGGACGAGGATCATCAGATAAAACAGATATCTGTACTTTGTCGAATCCATTTCCATATGCAATCGCATGTCGGCCCCTCGAATTGAAGGCTTGATTCATTTCCCGAAATCAGGAAGCGCCGCCGCCGGACGACAGGAATAATATTTTTTCTTCCGTACAGGAATGATCAATAGGGTTGTTGCCATGGTCCTGCTCATGTATTCCGAAATAATCGAATGCTGTTGAGAAAAAGGAGAGGGCCGGATTCCTGTTGCGGCCCCCATGCACATTAACAGGTTTATGTGTAGACGAGGTTCGGCCAAACGGAATTTGTTTCGTAAAGGATACACATAATTATACATTGGGTCAAGAATACACGAAATTCAGCCGATGAAAAGCATACAATGTGTAGGGATTCAAAGAAAAGAAAAGGATGTATCTCTGCCGGATAGCGACAGGGTGATTGTTTGGCAGGCCGGAGAAGGAAATGGGGCCGCCTGCGGGGTGGTTCGGGGACTTCCCGGCTGGAAGGGATGAATGGCCGGATCAGGAACGGTGCAGGTATGTCCCCTTGCGTCCGGACTTTTTTTTCAGGAGCAGGAAAGCGAGGACGGCGAAAAGGGCAAAACCGATCCCCAGTCCCGCCAGGAATTTGCCCCATCCCTCTTCAGCCGGCGGAGACTGTGCCCCTTCCTGTTCAGGGGCCTGGGCGGCGGCATCGTCGGGGGCATTGTCCGCCACGGCGGGTTCGAGCTTCGCCGGGGCGGCAGCCGCCGGCTTCGGGGGAATCATTGCAAAACCCTTGGCCAGCAGTTCGGCTGCCTTGGCATCGCGGACCTTGCGGTCCGAGCTGCCCATGACCAGGGCAATCATTCGCGTGCCGTTCCGCTGGGCGGTGGCGGCGATGGAAAATCCAGCAGCCCGGAAATATCCGGTTTTGAAGCCGTCGCAACCGGCGACGCTGTTGAGCAGGTGATTGTGGTTGCGCATGATGAACGTCCCGTCCCGGAATTCCCTGACCGCTGTACCGGTATAGGCAAACACTTCCGGCCGGCGGGCCAGTTCCCTGCAGAGGATGGCGAAATCCCTGGCCGTGGTGACATCCACCTCCTGTCCTTTCGCCGGGGGCAGGCCGTGTACCGTATAAAAACGGGTGCTTTTCATGCCCAGTTCCTCGGCCCTCCTGTTCATCAGGGCGACAAAATTATCCTTTGACCCCGCCACATGCGTTGCCAGGGCAACGGCAGCGTCGTTGGCCGACTGCACCATCAGGGCATACAGCATTTCCTCCACCGGAAATTGTTCCTTCGGGTCGAGGTATACCTGCGATCCGCCCATTCTATACGCTTCATCGGTCACCTGGACCATGTCGTCCAGCCGCAGAGAGCCCTGTTCCACCTGTTCGAGGACGATCAGCAGGACCATCAGTTTCAGTGCGCTGGCCGGATAGACGGCGGCATCACCATTTTCGGCAAAAATCTCCTCGCCGGTGTCGGCGTTGATCAGCAAGGCGGATACATAGGGATCAGTGGCAATCTCCTCAATGGGGGCGCGTCCTGCCCATGCCGTTTGCACGGCCAGAATCACCACAAGGAGACTGACGATAAAGGGTTTCATAATGCGACCTGTCGGAGGTGATGCGTCCATTGCTTGCATGGACCCGCTGAAGACTCTTAAGCCTTTGGGGAGCGGCACTGCGGTCCGCCCGGCCCCGGTTTCTTCCAGGATAGCATGATACCTGCAAAAGGGAGAATTGTGCAATTCATTTCTTGCCCTGCGGGAGGACGTGACTTGCAGGAGAAAACCTGCCGGCGGAGCGGTGCGCCGTGCTTGTATTTTTCCGGAAAAGAGGGGTATATGGATAGAGGAATAACCGGCTGACGCCGGGAAAGCCGGCAGTCGGCAATACAGAAGTCAGAAGACAGAGGTAGGATGAGAAGGCTGGTCTTCCTCGCGAGCTGTGATAAAATCACGCTCAAAAGATTAACGCAGTCCAGAGGCTGCAAAGAGAGGAGGACCAGCCATGCATAGAATAACGATAGGG
>Ga0172382_10000170_pt1 | contig 115386 bp, 104 predicted proteins | sample Leawel138RmetaG_FD_122245 | JGI IMG/M metagenome (GOLD analysis project Ga0172382, IMG submission 122245) | Leachate microbial communities from a municipal landfill in Southern Ontario, Canada - Leachate well 138R metaG | ecosystem: Engineered > Solid waste > Landfill > Unclassified | place... | reverse complement strand
GGAATTACTGGGAAACAAGAAATAAAATGGAGAATCAGTACAGGGGAATATAATAATTTATCACAGCCAGGGGTGGGTCAATTTTCGTGAAAAAAGCGGGTCAGTTTTCGTGATAATTGACATTCTCCGAAGGGAGAATCCCATGTCATATTTTCCAGATGGTCGGCCAGAACTTTTGAATCAAAACTTTGGGTGTCTACAATAGCCTTTGTGAGGCATGGGACAAGTTCCGTGTGAGACCATATATTGGGAGACCATTCCTTTACTCCCCATTTTGCCACATAACGGTCATACGCATCCTGCTGAGCCTTATTTTGCGGTTCGAAGGGGCCGGCAACCGCCAGGTATGCACCCTCGGCATGCGTGCCCGCTATTTTTAGAACCTGATCGGGGTCCGGTCCCCAGGCAAGAAGAATGGCCCCTTTATATCCAAGCTCTCTGGCCTGTTTGCACATGAGCGCGGCACTCGTGGGATCAGTGTAGCTGGTATCGATTAAATCGGGCTTCTGGACGGCTATTATCTTCGTTAATATGGAATTGAAATCTTTTGTCCCTCTTTCAAAAAAGACTTTGGCTACAATGTCCAGCTTATGGATGTCGGCAAGCAGTTCGGCTGCCATTAAACCGCTCTTTCCTCCTTCATCTTCCGGATTGATTACCGCTACCGTTTTTATCCCTTCCCTCTCTTTGAGCATCGGAAAGAAGGCCGCATACATGCTTTCGATGCTCGGATTATACCTGAATACAAGTGGATTCTCGGGATTGGTAAGGGCTTTGCCGCCACCCGCGAAATTCAGGGATAAAATACTGTTACTTTTTAAAAGGGGCAGACAAGCCATTACACAGGCACCTCCTCCTATAGCCAGGAAACGGCACTTGTCACCATAAATAGCCTTGTTTGCCGCTTTCGCTGCCTCTCCGGGAATGTACTTGGAATCATATGACAGTGTTTTCCATTTGTAGGTTTTGCCTTTTACCGTAAAGCCCCCTTTGTCATTTACGTAGTCTGCTCCCATGTCGATTGACCGGTAATCAGTAATACCCCACGGTGAGGCCGGACCAGTCAAGTAGCTTATGATTCCGAGGTTTACTGATTGCGCTTCTTCTGCGATACTCTGCTGGGGACATGTAATCAAGCTGAAAATCAAAAGACTAATTCCAATGACCAATACAGACTTCTTCATGCGTAAAACTCCTCTCCTCTGAAAGTAATTTTTTGGGTTGGCAATCGAAAGACTTTCCTTGAAGTAACGGTAAATGAATCATTTCATGACCGCCTCATGAATATATTCAATTCGCAGCCATTCCGGTTCCAGACCCTCCCCCACAGTATGGGCTTCGTTATTAGAAATGTCTTCAGCTGTCAAGAAATTTTGTTTACTTACTGCCATACACACCGCACATAATGCCCTATGCATACATACACTGAGCACATCGGATCTATCCTGCCTCGAAACCCCCGGATTGGTCCGTTTTTGAGTCAGTTCATGAAATATCACATGAAATTGGATGTTCTGCTTGATAAGGGATTCCGATTGTCAATACGCATGCCGGAATGGTCAGGGGGGAACCATTAAGAAATTTATATTTTTACTACATGTATCCGTCTTTTGTGTGACGGTTCATTCAGCATGTTCTCCGGGCAATTTTTTTTGTTCCACAGGCGTTTCAGAATTTTCTTCATCCTCCGGAACATACTTGCCCCAGAGTGGGTCATTGCCAAATTGCCGCCACCACCACCTGTCAAATTCGGTCCAGGGATCGAGAACGCCGAACTCTTCTTTCATTAAAAACGCGTAGGCCTTGTTTATATCCTGCATCTTGATGTGTGCTTCATGATCGGGATTTACGTCGGGATGCCAAATTTTTGCGAGTTCCCGATATTTAGCCCTGGCGTCTTCAGCTGTCGCGCGTCTGGAAATGCCCAATGTGTGTCTTGCCTTATCTACTTTAAGATTCCGATTTTCCATTTTAAAATCTTTTCTCTTAACCCTTTTTTTCACCAATTATGGTATATAATGCCGCTTCATCAGGGTCGTTGCTGGTGAAGATTTCAATGCCGCTGACGCCAAGCATGTATTCTGAATGGACGGTAAAGCATTCAGCAACCGCACGTTCTATTTGTTCCGAATCCTTATGCTGTATCAAGTTCATATAGGAATCAGGATTTTTTGATCGCTCTTTATAAAATGCTGACCGCAGATTAAGCAGCATGATAATAATCTTTCCCGAAGGACGCAGTGTCGCAGCCGATTTTTGCAAGGCTTTCCTGTAATCTTCTATAAATTGCAGTGAAGCCACATAAATAACGGCGTCAAAGGAAGCCTCCGCAAAAGGCATGTCTTCCGCTCGCCCGGCAACCGTTCTGACACTGTCCGGCGAAGATTTCAAGGCCTCTTGCGAAATGTCCAGCCCGGTAATATGGAATCCATGTGTGTTAAGGCCTCCCTCAATGATGGCCGGGCCACACCCGACGCTTAATACGTCCCGGCTGCCTTGAAGCGCGGATACAAGAAAATCCAGTTCACACTTGAAGATATTCTGCCAGAATGGCTCACGGCATGTCTCAACATACGTATCCATCGTCATTGTGACAACCTCTTAAAAGAAACTCGGCGCATACTGTTCCCGGAATACCGCCTAAGCTGTCGCTACATTACGGCTCGCACTCTAAAGTTACATTTTTTTCATAATCGTATCTGTAGTTACAGGTGTCATCATCGTTGTAATAGATCCATACCCCGCTTCTTGCCCAGTTCGTGAACTGCCCCTCCGCCTTGCGAGCGCCGTTATCATACCATTGTGTGCAAGGTCCATGCAGTTCACCGTTGACCCAGTAGTTTTCCTCTTGTAGATTTCCGTTGTTGTACCAGAGCGTCCAGAGTCCTTCTCTGCATTGTTCTTCTCCGGTTCCCCATGTCCCTTCCTCACGCTTTAGGCCATTATCCCACCAGCTCGTTTCAAGTCCTTCCTGCTTGCCCATATTATAATACGTCTGGTTACTTTTTACTCCGTTTACATGCCATGTTGTACGGGATCCATGGGACGTGTTTTCATAATAGCACTCCGCAAGGAGGAGCTGGCTTCGTGAATTGTCCCACCAACGATAATACGGCCCATGTTTTTCATACACATACCCATACCCATCCCATGTTTTTTGTTTATAGTAAAATAATTCATCATCATAGTCGTAAACCGATAATCCTGTAACGTCCACGTCCCATCCGCAGCAGTGTTCATAGGGCGGCGGCTCGACTTCTTTTATTTCGCCGCTTTCCTGTAACAGAAGATCGTCGCCCGACAGATTCGGCAGCAAGGTTGTTACTTTCGAGGCCGTTACCGTGAAGGATGTTTCCGTCTCATTTTCATCCTTGGCGACATAGCTGCCATTGGGAAGCATGTTGTCAGGCGAAAGACTTCTATAGACCGCATCATTTTTCACCGATTCGCCGAATGGATTTTCCGGAATCTGTACGGCCTGTGTGACACTTCCATCGGGGTTCTGAAGAATACTGATAATGTGCCCCGTCGTATCGACGGTTGTTTTGGTAAAATCCGTCAGGTTTGAAATAACCAGTTTCGCCTTGCCGGTGAAGGCATCCTTCACCGAAAGCAGGCAGTACCCGTCATAGGCCAGCCCCTTGGCAATGCTCACACCGCTCCATAAGGTTTTTGCCGTATTCAGATTTGCCTGCCCGTCAGGACCAAAGGCGTCCGCCACTGCGGGACTCGTGAGAACGCCCATAATCCCGTCTCCTATGCTGAACCCGCCGTTTATTGCCCCCTGTAGTATATTTTTTTCCTGGGTTCTCAGTATGTAGTCCATCGTACTGTATCCTATGGAGCCCGACTGGTACATTTTGACCGTTGTGTTCATGGTCTGCGCAGCCTTGAAAACCCCCAGGGCGGCCTGGCCGCCGGCGACAAACGAAAGGGCCGTGTTGGCCGTATCGGCGGCCGTTTTTATTTCCTCGGCCGTTCTTTCCGCCGCCTCATACTGAATCGCTTTGGCGGTTTCCTTCTCCGCCACAACGCTGTAATGCGTCTTTAATACGGAATATGCTCTCTGGACGCTTATTTTATTGCGCTCGGCAATGGCCTTGACATCAATCTTGTTGCCTGCAGGGGTGGTTTTTCCGTAGTTGTCGATATACCATTGCAGCTTGGGATCTACATTCAATTCCAGCACCGAACGGGACAGTTGCTGCGACGGCCGTATGTCAGCGGCTTCAATTTGTTCGTGGATGATTATTATTTCATCATACTTTTTTTCAGCGATTTCGAATCCTTTCATCATGGCCCGGTAACGGTTCAAGAGGGTCGACGCAGGGGTGCTTTCGGCCGCCATGTAGAACGAATTATAAAGCATTTTACTCTGCAAGTCTGCCTCATTGGCCTCCACAACCGCCTGGGCCAGCGCATCTTCATCGGCCGCGGATATGCCGGTGACGAACGTATCCCGGGGCATCAGTGTCTCTTCTTCCAGCGTTTCGGCAATGGTCAGCTCCGTTGCAGGATCAGCCCAGATCGTTCTGACCACAGCCATGAGAGAATAGAGGGCGTCGTTCATGTCAATTTTTCCGTCATTCGTAACGTCCCGTGCATTTGGAACCGTCATTCCTGACACAATCTGAAGCGACATGATCGCATCCGCCAAATCAGGGATTACCTGATCCGCCGCCCGCACCGGCGAGGGAGTGAAAAAGACCGCAAAAAACAGAAGGCAGTTGAAAATCAGCATATGCCGAGAGAGAAGCGACAAGGCTCCGGCCGGGCGGCGCTCTCTTTTTTGAACTGGAGTTATTGGTATGTGATATCGTGGCAGACCCGAAGGTACGCCCCCCCTATCGAATCGTAATTCGCGCGGCCTAACATGGCGGGCGTTCCTCCTTAAGATGTGTATACATATTTTGACAGGATTGTAAAGTATGCGCACAATGGAAGTCAATCAATATTATTATTTATATCGCAACCCTCTTGTGTCAGGAATAAATAAGTTTCACCGCACATTTCAACTTGTAATCAATGCTCCTTCCATAGTGGCCTTGGTGCAACTGTATCTTTTGTAATCAATATAGACAAGACATTTACAGCACATGTGTTTACATGTGAGTGTACGAGAAACATATTTATGACGTCTCCCAGTTATTTTTTTTTCGCATATGCGAATGCCCAGTGGGAGAGAAAGAGCGGAAAAATGGTCTTTCAGACAAAAAGACGCAACTTCTAAAAGGGTCACATTATTGATATTTAATAATTGGTCGGGGCGGCAGGATTTGAACCTGCGACATCCTGCTCCCAAAGCAGGCGCGCTACCAGGCTGCGCTACGCCCCGTTGAGGTGCATCTAGTGTATTGCTTACCCGATTGCAAGCTTTTTTTTCAGATCGTTGAAGGCTCTTCCTCGATGACTGATACGGTTTTTTATTTTTGGATCAAGTTGGGCTACTGTTTTATTATATTCGGGAACGATAAATACGGGATCATACCCGAATCCTTCCAGTCCTTCCGGAGTAAAACCGATAAAGCCTTCGAGACTCCCTTCAAATGTTGAATATTCGCCATTGATATCATACAGTACGAGAACACATTTGAATGCTGCTGTACGTTTCTCAATCGGCAGGCCTTCCAGTTCCATAAGAAGTTTTTTAATATTTTTTTCATCGTTTGCATCGGGCCCTGAATAGCGTGATGAATAAACCCCCGGCCTGCCTCCGAGGTAATCGACGGCAAGACCCGAATCATCCGCTATTGATGTAAGTTGCGTATATTCAGATATTATGCGGGCTTTTTTTAATGCGTTTTCAAAAAAAGTATTTCCATCCTCAATTACATCCGGCGCATCAGGATAATCGAGAATCGATAGAAGCTCTATTTTGGTTTCTTCAAGGAGCGCCGAGGCCTCCCTGATCTTTCCTGAATTTTTTGATGCGAACACAATTTTTTTCACCCGTTTATTCCCCCACGGCTTCATGCTGCATCTTGGTAAGTTCCGATACACCTTTTTTGGCAAGATCGAACATTTTATCAAATGTTTCTTTTCTGAAAGGGATTTTCTCGGCCGTTCCCTGAATTTCCACTATTTTACCTTTCCCCGTGATGACAAAATTTGCGTCAACTTCTGCACGGGAATCTTCTTCATAGTCGAGGTCAAGCAAAATACGGCCGTTCACCACTCCTACGCTTACGGCTGACACATAGTCATGAAGAGGAATCCTACTTATTTCTCCTTCCTTTTTCATGCTTTTGAATAATTCCGCAAGCGCAACAAGCCCTCCAGTAACCGATGCAGTCCTTGTTCCACCATCAGCCTGAATCACATCACAGTCGATATAGATCGTCCTTTCTCCAAATGCATCCAGATCTGTTACCGCTCGCAACGAACGTCCGATCAGACGCTGTATTTCAAGTGTTCTGCCTCCCTGTTTCCCTCGCGTTGCTTCACGGGTGTTTCTTGTTGGCGTCGACATTGGAAGCATCGAATATTCAGCGGTCAGCCACCCTTTTCCGCTTCCCGCAAGAAAGGGTGGCACCCTGTCTTCTATGGAAGCGGTACATAACACTTTGGTCATACCCATCTCTATCAAAACGGAGCCGCGAGCCGTCATCAGGTATCCCTCTGTCATGGCAACCGGTCTGAGTTCGGTTTCTTTTCTTCCATACGGTCTGGTCATTTTGATTCCAAATATTCTTCTATACTCTTTGAAAGCGCACCGGCTATCCTGTCTTTTACAGACTTCTCGAGAAGAATTTCCTTATTTTTGTGGTTTGTGGCAAATCCAAGCTCTATCAGAATCGCCGGCATTTTCAATCCATCCAGGATCGCCAAAGGGGCACCTCTTAAACCCCTTCCCTGTCTGGCAAAAATCTTTCCCATTTCTTTTTCAACCAGATTGGAGAACCTTATGCTGTCGTTCAAATACCTTGTCTGAATCATATCGTCCACTACATTATCCGAATCGGGGGTTATCTGACCTTTTTGTTCGAATCCCCTGAAATAAATTTCATAGCCGGAAGATGTTATTCCGAACCCGGCATTGATATGAAGGCTTACGAAAAGATCGGCCCCGGATCCGGACACGATTTTTTTTCTCTCTTCAATCGAAAGATCCCGGTCGTCACTTCGAGTAAGGATTACCTTGATTGCTTTCTTTCGGGCAAGATTTGCCTTGATTTTCCTCGCAACGTCAAGAGTAAAATCAGCTTCTGAATCTCTTTTTGTCAATTCCACCCCTTTATCGCTTCCTCCATGTCCGGGATCGATAAGAACGCTGCCACTCGCGTAAGCGGTACAGAAACCGGCTAATGCATAAAGCCATATCATCATGGTACATACTGCACATTGGATTATTGTTTTTTTTCTCATTGCACCCTGTTCATTATAAAAGCGTAGATCGTTCAGATGAGGTGCTCTTACAGCAAACACCTTATATAAGTCAATGTTTTCTGACCAAGGGTTTCTTTTTCAATCCCGCCGGCTCATTTTTTCAAAAGGCTCTCTCACTCTTTCAATAGAAATCACACTGTTTAATTTTTTTAATTCTGCAACCAGTCTGTTGTATTGATCAAGGTCGCTCACATTGAGTTGAAAATCAAGAATTGCAAGGTTATCCGAAGGATAGGTGTGTACGTCGGCATAACTGATGTTTATACCGAATGCCGATATGACATTGCTCAATTCCGCGAGCAGTCCTTTCTTATCCTTGCATGAAATTTTGATATTGACGGGAAACGTCTGTCCTGCCTCGACTTCCCATTGAACATCAATGATTCGATCGGCATCCATTCCGGTAATCTGGGGGCAGCCTGCCTGATGAACACTGACCCCCCGTCCCCGGGTTATGTACCCGATAATTTCATCTCCAGGAAGGGGACTGCAGCATTTTGCGAAACGGACAAGCATATCGTCAATACCCCTTACCGATATACCTGCACCTGATGTTTTTTTAAAGCGTTTCCTTAACTTTTCGAGAATTCCGGTTTCGATTTCATCTTCTTTCGATCGGTCTTCTTCCTCTTCAAATATCTTGTTGACCACATATTGAGATGAAAGCTTGCCGTACCCTATAAGTGCGAGAAGGTCATCCAGTGTCATAAGTGACACTTCTTCCAGAAGACGTTTAAAACCATCAGATCTGATGGCCTTCTGCAAAGAAATCCGCCTTTTTTTCAATTCCCGTTCGAAAAGGTCTCTGCCGAGCCCTATGCTGCGTTCCCGCTCCTCTGTTTTTATCCACTGCTTTATCTTTGATACGGCTCTTGAGGTTACGGCATATTTCAGCCAGTCCTTGCTCGGATAATGTCCAGGTTGAGTCATTATCTGCACAGTATCGCCGTTCTGCAGCTGGTATTTTAAAGGAACGATATTTCTGTTGACTTTGGCACCTACGCAGGTATTACCGACATCGGTATGAATGCTGTATGCAAAGTCGATGGGTGTTGCACCCTTGGGAAAGGATTTTACATCACCGGTAGGGGTAAATACATATACCTCATCGGGATACAGAGCGAGTTTAAGATTCTGCATGAATTCCCGGGCATCTTTATATTCCTGCTGAGCATCAAGTAATTCTCTGAGCTGCTTGATCTGTCTGTCCTCTTCCTGCGAATACGATTCACCCTCCTTGTAACGCCAGTGAGCTGCAATACCCATTTCAGCCCACTCATCCATCTCTTTGGTTCGTATCTGAATTTCTACTCGCTCGCCGTATGGTCCAATGACCGTTGTATGCAAGGATTGATATCTATTTGCCTTCGGCATGGCGATATAATCTTTGAATCTTCCGGGAACCGGCTTCCATAGAGCATGAACAACACTTAACGCTTCGTAGCAGGCTCGTTCATTATTGCTGTCGAGTGTAATCCTGAATGCGCTCAGATCGTACACTTCATCGAACTTGATATGCTGTTCCTTCATTTTTTTATAAATACTGTAAAAATGTTTCGCCCTTCCCTTTACGGTAGCATTCAAACCGTATTCTTTTATTTTATTCTGAATTATATCGATTACTTCATGTGTATACGCTTCTCGTTCCGCTTTCTTTTTGGCTACGCGGTCTATAAGATCGTTATAGGCATCGGGATGAAGGTATTTAAAAGCCAGATCCTCCAATTCAATTTTTATCCAGTTTATACCCAGCCTGCTTGCCAGCGGTGCATACACTTCAAGTGTTTCACGCGCGATGAAAATCTGTTTTTCCGGAGTGTGGTATTCAAGGGTCCTCATATTGTGAATCCTGTCTGCAAGCCTGACGAGCAGAATTCTGATGTCCGAGGACATTGCCATAATCATTTTTCTGAAATTTTCAGCTTGCTGTTCAACCTGACTGGCAAAAACGATTTTGCTCAGCTTTGTCAAACCGTCAACGAGAAACGATACTTCTTTGCCGAAGAACTCCTCAATCTGTTCGATCGAGGTTAGCGTATCTTCAACGGTGTCATGAAGGAGGCCTGTTATTATCGTTGCGGAATCCAGCCTCATCTTCACCAGTATCCAGGCAACTTCCAACGGATGAATCAGATAGGGTTCACCGGACAGGCGAATCTGGCCCTGATGCACCGAAGCAGAAAAGATGTAGGCTTTTTCTATCATCTCCACTTCAGCTTGAGGCATATATTTCTGTACCTCATCGACGATGTCTGTTATCCGAATCATGAACACCTGCCCTACTGATTCGTTATTTCGATATACTCGTTGATTATTGATTATCGGAAAAATGCTTCATCACATTACCTGCTATTTCAGTACTTTCTATTTTCTCAATTTCAGGCCTCGCATTCCTCAATTCTGCTTCTTACCGCCTCATCGATAAAGGTCTCGATTTCACCGAGGGGAACAGTAATCAATTCTTTTCTATCTCTGAATTTAACCTCAACGTTTCCCTCTTTCAGCCGCTTCGCTCCTACAGTTATCCTGATGGGAATTCCAATGAGATCGGCATCCTTAAACTTCACACCTGCCCGTTCATCTCTGTCATCGAAGAGTACCTCCAGACCCCGCTCCTTTAAACGAGCATATATTGCCTCTGACTGTTTCGCTATTTCCTCATCATTCATGTTGACAGGAGTGACAATTATCTGAAAAGGAGTTATCGACATGGGCCAGATGATTCCATCGTCATCATGGCTCTGTTCAATACTGGCCGCTGCCATTCTGCTTACGCCAATCCCATAACAGCCCATTATCATGTATTTTTCTTTGCCATCATCATCCAGGAAGGTCGCATTCATAGCCTTGCTGTATTTTTCTCCCAGTTTGAACACATGTCCCACTTCTATTCCGCGGGCGAGCTGCATTTCTCCTTTGCAGCGCGGGCAGCGATCGGATTCGCTTACGATCTTGAGATCGGCATACTCGTGGATGGTGAAATCCCGTCCTGCATTGCAATTTTTTCTGTGGTAATTTTCCTTATTTGCACCGATAACAAAATTTTTCATGCCGATAAGTGAATAATCAGCCAAAATCCGGCATTTCAGTCCGATAGGACCGGCAAAACCCCGTGGTGATCCTGTTGTCTTGTAAATTATTTCATCAGTTGCCAGTTCGAGGCTTTCAGCATTCAAAAAATTATTGAGCTTTATTTCATTAACGTCTTTATCCCCTCTTATCAGAACGGCAAGTGTCTCGTTGTCTGCAGTAAAAATCAGCGTCTTTACGACATCGCCAGGCCTTACCGAAAGAAATTCGCTCACTTCTTCGATATTTTTTACATCGGGCGTATATACCTCCTCACAGGGAAGCAATTCTTTTTCATTTGCCGGCTGAAGTTCCGGTTTTGCCGCTTCCGCCTTTTCGAGATTCGCAGCATAGTTGCATGAGGTGCAGTATATCATGGCATCTTCTCCCGAATCGGCCGTAACCATGAATTCATGGGAATAACTGCCGCCAATGTTGCCGCTGTCAGCTTCTACGGCCCTGAACCGGAATCCGCAGCGTTTGAATATTCTTTCGTATGCGTGAAACATCTTCCTGTAGCTCAGAGCGGCTCCCTGTTCGTTACGGTCGAAGCTGTATGCATCTTTCATACTGAATTCCCTGCTTCTCATCACCCCGAAACGGGGGCGTATCTCGTCTCTGAACTTCGTTTGTATTTGATATAAATTGAGTGGAAGTTGTCTGTATGTCTGAATTTCGTTACGCACAATATCGGTGACTACTTCTTCATGCGTCGGTCCTATGCAGTAGTCTCTGTTATGTCTGTCTTTGAAACGTAAAAGCTCTTTACCATATTTATTCCAGCGCCCCGACTGCTGCCATAGTTCGGCCGGCTGTACTGCCGGCATGAAAATTTCCTGTCCGCCGGCACGATCCATTTCTTCTCTTATTATTGCTTCTATCTTTTTAATTATTTTATAACCCAGCGGAAGGTATGAGTATATACCACCGGCTAATTTTCGTATCATTCCCGCCCGAAGCATCAGCTGATGACTCACAATCTCAGCGTCAGAAGGAGTTTCCTTTGTCGTGGGCAGCAGCATTTCCGAATACCGCATTGTGTTCTCCTTTATATTCTTTCTTAATAATGCAGCTCTGAAGATTTTAGTCTTCTTTTTTCTCGGACTGCATCACCATAGCATGAATTTCATCCATTAACACATCAACAAATTCATTTTCTTGTATCTTTCGAATTACTTTACCTTTTTTGAAAAGCACTCCCGAATGCCGCCCTCCTGCGATTCCAATATCAGCTTCGGCAGCTTCCCCGGGGCCATTGACAACGCATCCCATCAAGGCGATCTTCATGTAATTTTTCATTCCGTCAAGACGGTCCTCTACTTTCGCGGCAAGCGCGGGAAGATCTATTTCACAACGGCCGCAGGTAGGACAGGAAATTATATCAGGACCCACCTTCCGGATGTCAAGCGCCCTCAGTATTCCATATGCAACCGGTATCTCCTGTACAGGATCGCCTGTGACTGACACGCGGATTGTGTCTCCGATCCCTTCGTGCAGGAGCACCCCCAACCCGATCGAAGATTTTATAGCTGAATGAAGCAAGCCTCCTGCCTCGGTTACTCCGAGGTGAAGGGGATGTTCCGTCCTTTTCGAAATCTGGCGATAGGCATCGATCATGGTTGGTACATGAGACGATTTCAAAGAGAGCTTAATTAAATGAAAATCCTGTTCTTCGAAAAACGCCGCATTTCTGAGTGCACTCTCTACAAGAGCCGAGGAAGTGGGTCCTCCATGACGGGCAAGAATATCTTTTTCAAGTGAACCTGAATTAATACCAATCCGAATCGGGATATCTCTGTCACGTGCGGTTCTGATCACGGCAAGCAAGTGTTCCCTGTCGATATTTCCAGGATTTATTCTTATTGCATCTGCACCCCGTTCAAGAACTCTCAGCGCGAGCCGGTAATCAAAGTGAATATCGGCAATTAGCGGAATATTTATTCTCTGTTGTATTTCACTGACAGCATCGGCTGCCTTCATATCAACAACTGCGACGCGCACTATTTCACAGCCCGCTTCTTGCATCCGATTAATTTGTGCCGCAGTTGACGCTACGTCCCTCGTATCGGTTGAGGTCATCGATTGAACGGTCACTGGGGCTCCGTCACCGATTTTTACAGAGCCGATGAAAATTGCATTTGTTTTTTTTCTCTTTTCTTTCATGCCTGCTGTTGCACCCGCCTTGTAACTGTGTGTGTCTATAACATGATTGTAAAATATCGATCAATAATTAATAGGCTGGATTTTCGTGCATATCCGCCTCCACATTCGCAGGACACAGCTTTTCCTGTTTTCTCAAAATATCCAGGACGACTTTCCGTGTCTCTCTGGCGGGAAGGGGCATTTCATCAATGCCACCCGGCGGATTTACTCCTCTTAACGCAAGAATGTGCGCAAGCGCAGGGTACATGTCAACCGCAGGATACCCGTGGTGTGTCATATATCGTACAAGTCTGAAAGTTTTCAGGGCATCGAACCATGTCATGGCATGACGTATCGTTACGTTTTTTTTGCTGCTATTCTTGCGTAATTTTGTCCATATCACCGGAAAATTTTCCTTTACAAGAAACTCGGTGAGGGCTGCGCTTATTGTATCCGCCCTCTTAAGAAGAAACATTCCGTCTTCTTGCGCATGATGCTGCAAACATTCAAGCCAACGTTTGAGAATGGTAAATATTTCAGGAGCATAGACCTTGTACCTTGATGAACGGTCTTTTTGCAATCGGGCGATTGTTTTCCCGGTTCCAAAAGGTACGCGGCAGGAAACACGCGATGACGGATACACGCGAATATCCTCGATCTTTGAAAGCGTAACCGCTTTTGCAAGTTTATTTAAATAATGAAAATCTTCACCTGCATCACGTACGCTCATTCCCCGCACCGATACATATGCCTCTGCGGTTGATACTATTGCAGATCCTATTGAATGATAGGCATATGGCGAACACGCATATTCCAGGCCAAGAGTATAGTAGCGCATAAATGTTTCATACCACAAAATCGCATCATTCAGATTACCGTCTTCGTTCGGCTGATGGGAAAAAGCGATTACCGCAGCAGAGATGCGGCCTTGCACAAATCTGTTTCGTATTGTGGAAAGGTAACCGGTATCGACCAGAGTATCGGCATCCAGAGAAAAGATCAGTTTAGGAGACTGAACACCATAATCGAAGAAGGTCAGAGAGGCATCCATTCCGATTTTTCTGGCGAGTCCGACTCCCCCTTTTTCAGCCGGGAGCTCCAGTCCCGGAGAAGATGCATCAATGTAGCCTATCTGAAGTTTTCTTTCGAAAATCTCTCTTATCTCAGATCTGTCCAGCCTTCCAGGCACTTTCGTTACGATACTGTCCAATAACTTTAAAGTTGTCCGGTTGTCTTTATAATCGGAGTTGCTGTCCCCGTCGGATTTTCTGTTATTAATAACACAAAGAACCAATGTTTTCTTCAATTCCACCGGGCTATTCCGGGAAAGACTTCCGAGTGTTTTAAACAAGCTCTCCGATTCGGCCAATGCCGGAATCACTACCACGTTTTCTATTCCCTTCAATGAAGGCGCTGCTGCATGCCATTTAATGCATGACCCGTAATGATCCAGATATTTTTGTATCGTTTCAGGCGGCGCAGCAGGTTGTTTATTGTTGATATCTTCAGATCGTGTTTCCATGATATTTTATTACATGTGTTTCAATCAGATTCGCAAGGGCACGATAATCGCCAAAATCGAACCAGTGGATGACAATTCCTTTTCTTTCCATCCGCCGGAACCATGTTTCCTGTCTTTTTGCGAATTGGCGGATGCGGGTTGCAAGCACCTCTATCATTTCCTTGTAGCTGAGTATGCCCTGTAAATATTGTCCTATATACCGGTACTCTAAACCGAAATAGTCAATTTTTTCCCAGCATAACCCGCCACTTCGCAGTTTTTCCACCTCTTCGATCATGCCTTGATCGAGTCGGTCTAAAAGACGATTCATGATTCGCTCGTGGAGAATGTTTCTGCGAATTCTCACGCCTGTTACAAAAGGACGAATGAGAGGCTCGGCATCTTTTTGAACCTGCCTTTCTTCCCGGCTTCTTTCCTCGATTTCGATTGCCCGTATAAGTCTCTTTCTATCCCTTAGATCGGTAATATTATGGAGTGCCGGATGAAGATCCAAATACCGTCTCCGAAGCAGCTCCATATCATATTTTTCGAGTTCGCGGTGAAATGCTGGATCGGGCGCTACGTGTACCATATCGTATCCTGTTATCACAGACTCGATATAAAGTCCGGACCCGCCTGCCAGTATGGGAATAGCACGACGGTTTTGTATCTCCTCGAAAGCACGGTAAAATTCCTTCTGATATTCAAAAAGATTATACTCGTACACGGGATCAACTATATCGATGAGATGGTACGGAATCGTCTTTTCCTTCAATTTAAACGCATGAAGGTCCTTTCCCGTACCCAGATCCATGCCCCGGTATACCTGACGGGAATCTCCGGAAAGTATCTCACCTCCGATATCATATGCAAGTCGAACCGCAAGTTCCGTTTTTCCCGATGCCGTCGGACCGAGAATAACAATAATATTAAAGGAATGCGCAAGTGAGCACTTCATTTTATCATCACCTCACGTAATAAAACGGGAAGTATATATCAGAAAATTCGAACAGGGAAAAATTATATATGCGGAGGGCAGTTATCTTAAAAAAAAGGGGGTATCCTTGAATACGCAGGATTCCCCCCCTTTTTTTATAATTTTATAGTTACTACCGGACAGTGGGCATTAAGTATGACGTACTGTGCATTTGAACCAAGCAGAAATTTCCCTACTTTGGATTTCATTTTCACTCCGACGATAATCTCGTCTGCGTTTTGCTCTTTCGCAAAGTCCACGATGTCTTCACCTGGAGAAAGACCATGAATCAAAAGGTGCGATTTACTTTCTATGCCCTCCCTTTTCAAAAGTTCTTCAGCATATTCAAGCCCATTCTTTGCTGCTTCTATATCCTCGATTTTATCCGCCCGTCCTCCTTCGAGAGATGTGATGACCGTAACTTCCGCCCCGAACGCTTTTGCATGTTTCTTTGCCAGGTCGAGCGCCATATGCGACATTCTTGATCCTTCATAACCCACAATTATTTTCATTCCGTCCTCCTCTCCTTTTAAATTAACAGCCGTTTTACACACGGGCTATATTTAAAATTTTTACTGCTGTACATCCGCAAGAATAGTGTCTGAGCATTCTGTTTTATGTTTTTAATTCCCAAGCCCCTTCGGAACCATCTCCTGAAATCGGAGAACCGCAATGAAAACCTTTCCACATTAAAAGCATGCTTATCCTAATTAGTAAATACATTTTTGGCAATGTTTTTTTTATCGATACGCGACAATTCGCAAAAAAAATCATAGTATATGAGAAAAGAAAGTCATCCTTTGAATATAAAAAAAAATGGCTCCAAAAACTTCAATCCAGACAGTGAACAAATATTCCACTTCGAAGTTTCGGTTCGAACCATGTTGATTTCGGCGGCATCATCAGACCTGCATCGGCCAAAGCCATCAATTGATTCACAGCTGTCGGATAAAGTGAAAAAGCAACTGCATACTCTTCTGAATCAACAAGATTTTCAAGTTCTTTCGTCCCCCTGATCCCTCCAACAAATTCGATTCTCGGATCGTTTCGCATATCACCTATCCCGAGAATCGGGTGCAGTACTTTTTCATGAAGAATGGATACATCGAGCGACTCAACGATTCCCGATCCGGCAGGAAGCGTATCTTTCATCGCAAGTTTATACCAGTGTTTCTTGATATACATTCCGAATTCATGTGGCTGGTTCGGAATTTTTTCCTCATATGGAAATGAAATATCGAAATTTTCATTCAGTTTTAGCATGAACCCTTCAAGATCAAGTCCTCCAAGATCTTTCACAATTCTATTATAAGGAAGAATTTTAAGCTGGTTATGGGGAAACAGCACGGACATCATCCAATTATATTCTTCAGCCCCGGTATGAAAGTGATTTCTTTCCTCTCTCAATTTGGCTACTGTCGCCGCTGAAGCTGCGCGATGATGTCCGTCGGCTATGTAGAGGGCATCAAGTTGTGAGAATTGGTATTGTATTTCAGATATTACATCATTATCTTTAATTATCCATACCGTATGCGTAATTTCGTCATCGGCCGTAAAATTATATTCCGGAAATTCTCTTATTGCAGATTTCACAAGTGCATCGATATTTTCACTATTTTTATACGTCAAAAATACGGGACCTGTTTGAGCTCCCACTACATCAATGTGTCGAGTTCTGTCCATTTCCTTCTCTGAGCGGGTTAATTCATGTTTTTTTATCTTTCCGCACTGGTACTCCTTCAATGAAACACACGCAACGATTCCATTCTGAATGTGATCACCCAGTTTTTGCCTGTAAATGTAAAAACAGGGCTCATCTTCCTTGATAAAATAGCCTTTTTGTATCATTGATTTGAGCCTTTTCCTGGCGGCCTCGTATACGGCCGTTTCATAGGCTCCAATGGTGTCCGGCAAATCTATTTCTGACTTTACGACATGAAGAAAACTCTTTGGGTTGCGGCGGGCAAGATTTTTTGCTTCCTTTCTATTCACGACATCATAGGCACAAGACGCCACTTCCCTCACGAATTCCTTTTTCGGTCTTACGGCTCTGAACGGTTTTATCTCGCTCATTGTCATACTCCTTATAAATTCGCGGAAATCTCTAGCATAGAACCATTCTCAAAAGCAATAACTTTGAAACCCAAGGCTATTGCAAAATTTTACATTGAGTAGTATGAGCAATAAAAAACATGTCAAAAATAAAACAACAGGGGATCATTTCATGGCTAATCCCGTCAGAGTATTTATTCACGGTCTGGAAAGCAGCGGAAAAGGCACAAAGGGTACTTTTTTCAGCGAGCATTATCCCGATATGATAGTAGAAGATTATCACGGTCCTCTCCGGGCAAGAATGACAAAATTAAAGGAAGTTCTTTCAGAAAGAGAAAATTTGATAATTGTAGGCTCAAGTTTCGGAGGATTGATGGCCTCCATATTCGCCTGCGACAACCGTAATAAAGTAAATAAATTAATTCTGCTTGCGCCCGCGCTCGAATTGCAGGAATTCAACTCTTGCAGAAAGGAGCGCCTCAATATACCGGTCGTAGTATATCATGGAAGCAAAGATGACGTAGTTCCGATCAATCCGGTTCGTGAAATCGCATCCGAAATATTTGCCAACCTTGAATATAATATCATTGATGATAACCATTCAATCGAAAAAAATTTTAAACTGCTGGATTGGAACCGCCTCTTATGTTATGAGTGAGTGCTTATAATTACGATGGAATCAATTCTATGGAAGAAAAATACTCTCAAAAAATAGTTATCCGCTATACAGCTGAAATCGTTGATCAGCCTATAGTGTGCCGGCTCGCCCGGGATTACGATCTTGATTTTAATATTCTGCATGCCCGTGTTTTGCCTAAACGGGAAGGAGTTCTCGCACTTGATCTGACTGGTACAAAAAAAAATTTCGACCGCGGAATACGATATCTCAAAGAGTCAGGTCTCAGGGTGGAGCCATTGTCGAAAAGTGTGACCCGCAATCTTGACAGATGTGTTCACTGCGGTGCGTGCCTGGCATTCTGTTCAACAGGTGCTCTTTCAATCGATCCTTCTACAATGCAGGTAATGTTTGATTCGGACCGCTGTAGCGGCTGTTCAATCTGCGTCAAAGCATGCCCTGCAAGAGCCATGGAAATTAATTTTCTCTAGAATCTTTTTCTTCTTTTTCTTCGCTAATCAGCGCACTTCCTTTCTCGACAATTCCATCTATTTTATGAACATACTGTTTACCCGCTTTTATCATTTCCCTGCTTTTTTCCAGGAGCTTTCCCGAATGATCTTTAACCTCTTTCACTGTACTTTGAATAGTGACGGGAAATTTTTCGGGCGCCTTATAGTAGTAATATCCTGCCACAACAAGCAGCAGGATTCCTAATATCAGAAAAAGTTTCATGACTTTCTTCAACAGAAAATACAGCGCCAGCAATGCAATGAGCGCAATTATCATTACAGCATAAGGATTTTCCTGCATAAAATCGATAAGGCTGTTCATGCCCATGCCTTTTCTTTAGTTCATTTATTTCGGGAACGAAGGCCTGAAAAGAGGAAGATTTACTTCTTCGCTTCTTTTTTCAAATACTACTTCCACAGGCATATCGCATTTTATATCCGAGGGTCGACATTCTATAATATTTGTAAGTAAATGCGGACCTTCAGCAAGTTCCACAATAGCCACTACATAAGGAAGTTCCCTTTCGAATGCAGGATGAAAAGCCCTGTGATAAACGATAAAACTGTATACTTTCCCTTTCCCCGATGATTTGATCAATTCTGTTCTTTTGGAATGACACTCGGGACAAATGAATGAGGGCGGCCAGCGTACATAACCGCATTGCTCACATTTTTGAAATGTCAGTGTTTGAGATTTGCACCCCTCCCAGAAAAATTTTGTATCGGCGTTGATTCCCGGCAGCGGTTTTTCAGGTAATGTCATAGCCTAGTCCCTCCTCAATATGTAACAGGTGTGTGACTGCAGGATAGCACCGTTATCGCTGCAAAGAATGATTTCCGGTTCTTTTGTCCCTGTTGCGGGTCCAAGTTGCCTTTTACCGCACCTGCCCATGAGCTGCAGTGTGGCTTCTGTAAGCGGTGTAAGACCCATATAGTATGCTTCCGACAGCTGACCCCCCGACGTATTTACCGGCATCCGGCCTCCGGGTTCTATGGTCCCGCCGGAGAACCAGTTTTCTCCTTCTCCCGGATCAAAAAACCCGTAATCCTGTAAAGTAATTTCAACCGTATAGGTAAAACAGTCATATATTTCGCACGCATCGACATCGTCAAGGGTAACGCCTGCCATGCGAAAAGCCTGCTCTCCGGCTTTTTTTGCACCCGTCGGCCCTGCAAGGTGTTTCGCCTGCTCAAGATCGTTTGAGGGATTATCCTGTCCTATCCCCATAATCGGTACAGGCCGGTGCCTAAGATCACGTGCACGTTCAAGTGTGGTCAGTATGCATGCTCTTCCCCCATCATTGACGAGGCAGTTATCCGGCAGCCGGAACGGCTCACAGAGCCATCTTGAATTATAATAATCCTCAGGAGTCATGATTCGATCGTACATGACTGCCTCCGGATTGAGATTTGCCCACTTTCTCTGGCCCACGGCTATATGCTGCCACGTGTCCGGCCCTGTATGAAATTCGTGCATGGCGCGGCGAGCGGCCAGGGCATATCCGCCCGATGCCCCGAAAAGGCCGAATGCCGCTTCATCGCCTCCCATTTCAAGCATACGGGCCATAGTGTCACCCGAATGGGCATATGAAATAAGAACATATTTGCAAAAACCTGATTCAAGCGCGCCAACTGCGAGCTGTAAATGACTTCGAGATCAGTTGGCGTCCTGTGAAATAAATGAAGTGGAAATTCCGAGATGCTGAGCAACTACGTACGGAGTGACATCCTTTTCGCCGGACGGAGGAATAAAGTGTCTATACAGAATCAAACCGTCAACATCTTTCGGTTTCAAGCCTGCATCTTCTATTGCATTCGCACATGCTTCAAGATGAAAACTCAATGTTGTTCTGTCCGGAATTCGTCCCTGGGGAGTATATCCCACACCGACAATCGCACATTTGTCTTTTATGCTCATCTAATATCCTTTCTTGTTAAATTTTTATCTCCAACGCCCTTTTTGAGTTCCACGAGTTCCTTTTTCGCTTTTGCGAGTTCCTCGGTTGTCGATCGCAACCGTTCCGCAAGTATCTCTGAAAAGACCCGATACAGCATGCAGGAAAAAGCCAGTCTATCCTTTCCTGAAAGTTTTTCCAATGACAAAATATCAGTTGCAATGCAGTCGGTTTCGCTCACCGCATAGGCGGATGCCGAACGCGGAAAATCTCCCAATGCAGACATTTCGCCGAAAATATCCCCTCTTCTCCGTATCAGGGTTACCTCTCTGTCATTTTTAACTATTCTCACGGAACCCGATAAAAGAAGATAGACGGTCGTATCACGGCTCCCTTCATCTATAATGTATTCACCAGGCTCATAATGAAGTATTTTACTTAAACTGAGCGCTTTCCGGAATTCCTCTTCAGAGAAATTTCCAAAAACAGGCATTTCCCTTATTTTCGACATCAGATCCCGGCTGATATTGAGAAAATTCGATTGCTGCATTTAAATCTCCGCCTTTCACTTGTACCGCTTACTTGAATTTTTTTTCAACAGCATAAATTGCGAAACGACTGCCCCTTCATGGTGAATGTTTTCACAATTGAAATTGCATAACCAATAAAAATCGCGTCCGACCGTGATAAGGAACGATATCAGAATATATCCGGTCAGTCGAGAAACTTCCTTTGTGTTTTCTTCTTTTTTTGAATAAATCGGGCCATTCTATCCCGATCCGCACTTTCGCCTTGAAAGAACAATATATTCGGGCTGTAAAGCCGGCCGTACAGTAAGAATCTCCACATAATATTAAGCACTGCAGATAATATCCGGCACCTGATGACCTGGAGTCAAAAAATACATAATCAGCCTTATTCAATATTTGACCGGTGGTGGTTATAGTGGTGAAGGATCATATAATTAAGAAGTTACGCAGAACATGATCATTTGTAATTTTGTTACCGGATACACTGATGAACCCGATCAACAAAACTAACCGAGGGAATGAAATGGTGGAAAGTCTCGCCTCAGAAGATTACGTAATGGTTTCCGAACCCGGTGTCGCCGATGAACGGCATCGAATAATAAAACAGGCCGATACATTTGCCGTTTTTGATATTCATGGCGACATATGCCGGCGAAATTCCGATCCGCAGGGCATCTATTGCAAAGGAACCCGTTTTTTATCTTACTATTTAGTGACAATTGAAAGTCAACCTTTGCTGCTGTTGAGCTCGGACGTAACAAGAAACAATCATCTTGTCACGGTCGACCTTACCAACCCCCATTTGTTCCTGGAAGACGGAAGGCAGATTCCCAGGGGGACATTGCACATATTTCGATCAAAATTTCTCTGGAACGGGCGCTGTTATGAGAACTACCGGTTAAAAAATTATGGACTCTATCCTGCTGAATTTCACATGGATTTTGCTTTTGATGCTGATTTCGTAGATGTGTTTGAAGTTCGAGGGATAAAAAGAAATAAGAGAGGAAGTTTCAAACCACCTGCTGTTTCAGAGAACATAATTGAATTTTTTTACTCAGGCCTGGATGGAATTTTTAGACGGACCCGGATCGAATTTTCACGAAAGCCGGATTATATGGCAGCAGGGAGCGCTTCATATCTTGTTTCACTTGATGTGAATGAAGAGCTGAGATTCACCATTACTGTCTCATGCCATAGCGGCGAGTCCGGTGATAACAATTCACTCTCATATGAACAGGCTTACCGGGATTCTTCAGGATCGCTTAAAACGGCAGGAGAAATGGAATGCAATATTTCGACATCCAATGAGCATTTCAATATTCTTCTCGAAAGAGCGATTTCCGATCTGAGAATGCTCCTTACCTGTGAAAATGGAATTCTTTATCCATATGCAGGAATTCCCTGGTTCAACGCTCCATTCGGTCGTGACGGTCTTATCACCGCTTTGGAAATGCTATGGTTTAACCCACGAATCGGACATAGTGTCCTTTCTTACCTGGCAAAGGAGCAATCGGAATCAATCAATATCGATCAGGATGCTGAACCCGGAAAAATACTTCACGAAGTCCGCATGGGCGAAATGACAAATACCGGCGAGCTTCCATTTTCGAGATACTATGGAAGCGCCGATGCTACCCCTCTTTTTGTGATTCTTGCCGGATACTATTTCAAAAGAACAGGAGATCTGGATTTCATCGGCTCGGTTTGGCCCCATATAGAACGTGCCATTCATTGGATAGACCGGTATGGCGATGCCGATCAGGATGGCTTTGTGGAATACAAAAAAAAATCGGAGCACGGTCTTGAAAATCAGGGATGGAAAGATTCCCGTGATGCGGTATTCCATGAGGATGGGACGATTGCCGAAGCGCCTGTAGCAATGTGCGAAATACAGGGCTATGTATATGCAGCAAAAAAAGAAGCTGCGTTTCTGGCCGAGCATTTGGGATATCGTCAAAAATCCTTTTTTTTTCGCGAAGAAGCGGAAAAATTACGAGAAAAATTTGAACTTACTTTTTGGGATGACAAAATGAATAGCTACATACTTGCCCTCGATAGCAAGAAAAGGCCCTGCAGAGTCAAAGGCTCAAACATGGGACACTGTCTTTTTGCCGGGATTTCATCTTCCGAAAGGGCATACAAGATAGCAGAACTGCTAATGAATGAGCATTTTTTCAGCGGCTGGGGGATTCGAACCCTCGCAGCGGATCAGATTCGCTATAATCCCATGTCGTACCACAACGGATCCATATGGCCTCACGATAATGCACTTATTGCAGAAGGATTTTCGCGTTACGGATTCAACCGGTATGCTTCAGCCATTCTGGATGCTTTTTTTCATATGAGCCAGTTTACCGAACTTAATCGCTTCCCTGAACTTTATTGCGGGTTTAGAAAGAGAGCCCATCAAGGACCAACATTATACCCGGTTGCCTGTTCACCACAGGCATGGTCCGCGGCAAGCATTTTCCTTCTTTTGAAAGCGTGCCTGGGGCTTGATATTGATTTGACGAAGAAAAAGATCACACTGAAAAATCCCCATCTGCCGGAATGGCTTGAAAACGTGAGAATCAGAAAGCTCGAAGTCAACGGCAGTACCGTCGATTTTCTGGCGCGGCGCCACAGAAATGATGTAAGCATTGAAGTGTTCGACCGACCGGAAGATTTCAGATTCATAATTGAAAAAGGAGTGAGCGTAAATGAAAATTGCACAGATTGCACCCCTGTATGAAAGTGTTCCACCGAAATACTATGGTGGAACGGAAAGAGTTATTTCTTATCTTACGGAAGAACTCGTCCTTTCAGGCCATGATGTAACACTTTTTGCGAGCGGTGATTCAGTTACAAACGCGCGTCTTTGCCCTATAACTCATCGCGCACTGCGTCTGGACACACACAGTATCGATCCGGTAGCTGATCATATTTTCATGGCGGAACAGGTATTTAAAAAGGCACGTGAATTCGAAATAATTCACTCTCATATAGATTACATTCCCTATCCTCTTTACAGGCGAATGAAAACGCCTCACGTAACCACATTGCACGGGCGGCTGGATATTCCCAATCTTCACAATTTATATCAGGAATACGATGATATCCCTCTAGTATCCATTTCAAATTACCAGAGACTTCCTCTTTCATGGGTAAATTGGACTGCAACAGTATATCACGGGCTTCCCCATGATCTTTATGAATATAGAGAAAAAAAAGGGGAATATCTTGCGTTCATCGGAAGGATATCCCCTGAAAAACGAGTAGATTTCGCGATAGAAATAGCCAGAAAAGTCGATATGCCGCTCAAGATTGCAGCCAAAGTGGATAAAGTGGATAAAGATTATTTTGAAACCGTAATTCTCCCTCTTCTTGATCAGCCGTTTATCGAATATATAGGTGAGATAGGTGAAGCTCAAAAAAATGATTTTCTCGGTAATGCATACGCGCTGCTCTTCCCGATCGATTGGCCCGAACCCTTTGGCCTGGTGATGATAGAAGCAATGGCATGCGGAACTCCTGTTATTGCAAGATTGCACGGTGCTGTTCCGGAAGTGATGGAACAGGGGATAACCGGCTTTATTGTGAAAGATATTGAAGGAGCCGCACAGGCTGTAAAGGAGGTGTCTACATTAAGCAGGCAGAGATGCCGGGAAGTTTTTGAAGAAAAATTCACAGCTCAACGGATGGCAAAAAATTACCTTGAAGTATACGAAAAACTTATAGACAGAAAAAAAACATACCGCAATATCCGGTTTCATCGGGATCCGGTCTGATCCTGGCGAGTGAAATGAATTACGATTTTACCTGATGATCTTTCGTTTCGCACTTACTGTTCTTTGCATAAGATTCATCTTTTAATAATTCGCTTGATGTGACACAATTCGGCCGGAAGAAAAAAGGGCAGGAGCGGTCATGTTTGGATGGTGCGGTAAAATTCTCAGAATCGATCTGACAGCAGAGGAATTTTTCATCGAAGAACCGGAACGTGAAGTTTTGCATACATATATCGGTGGCAGGGGGCTGGCAGGATCGTATCTCGCCCAGGAAGTTACAAGAGACTGGAATGATCCGGCAATGCCTCTTCTTCTTTTCGCCGGACCTCTTGTCGGAACTGTTTCCCCTGCATCAGGCAGGATGACCATCATGTCCCGTTCACCGTTAACGGGAACCGTAGGTGATACATCAGCAGGAGGGAATTTCGGAACTTTTTTAAAAAAGGCGGGGTGGGATGGCATACTGATAACGGGGGCAAGCACTTCTCTATGCGGTATTGAAATTGCGGACGGAGCCGTCGTGATTAACCATGTACCGGAATTTGCAGGCCTTACCACGGAAGAAACCGTACAATATTTGGCAGATAAAGGATCAACGGCCGTTATCGGCCCGGCGGCGGAACGGGGGGTCCTGTTCTCGAATATAATCATAGACGGGCATTCTGCGGCGGGACGAAACGGTATAGGCTTGATTTTTGCGGCCAAAAATATCAAATACATCAGTGTACGCGGTACCGGAAAGGTTCCGGTGCATGATCCGGAGGAACTGAAGCGAGCCAGAGAAGATATTGTAAGGCTCACTGCCGCATCCCCTGTTCTTCTTGGTGAACTTGGAATTTCCCGGTACGGAACACCCGCGTTATACGATTTAATGCATACGAGGAACATGATGCCCACTGATAATTTCAGAAAAACCTCGTTCGATGATGCCCCATCCATGAATGCGTTTAACTTGCACAAGACATACAAGCCCCTCAATGCGGGTTGTCGGGGCTGCCATATACGGTGCAAAAAAATAACCCCGAAAGGCTCGGCTATTCCTGAATTTGAATCTCTCTCCCATTTCAGTGCACTTTTGAATAATAGTGATCTTCCCTCCGTTGTTGAAGCGAACCGAATCTGCAACGAGCTTGGAATGGATACCATCTCCGCTGCATCGACACTGGCATGCTATTCTGAGTTGGAGGAAAGAACTCTTACATCACGGGAAATATGCAAATTGCTGCACGATATAGGCTGGGGAAGAGGAGAAATAGGAATTGCACTGGGCCAGGGCTCGGCCCGCTATGCGAAATCACAGGGCTCTCCTGAAAGTTCAATTTCGGTCAAAGGGCAGGAATTGCCCGCCTATGATCCGCGGGGAGCCTATGGTATGGCTCTCGCGTATGCTACATCGACACGCGGAGGATGTCATCTTCGAGCCTATCCGGTTTCACATGAGATACTCAGAAAACCCGTGGCAACCGACAGGTTTTCCTGGAGCGGCAAGTCGCGCATTATCAAAATCGCCGAGGATGCAAACGCTGTTGTAGATTCTCTTGCCGCCTGCAAATTCATTTTTTTCGCTGCGTCGCTCGAGGAATATGCCAGGGCATTTACAGCCACGACCGGCGTAGAGACATCGGCCCAGGATCTTCTTAAAAAGGGCGAAAGGATTTATTACCTGGAACGAATAATGAATTCAAGAAACGGGTTTTCATCTGCCGATGACGATCTGCCGCCGCGCTTTTTTTCCGGGCATGGCTCAGCACGCAATAATGCTTCTGCCAAGCCTCTCGACAGAAACGATTTTCTCGTGGCACGATCAAATTACTACAAAATCAGGGGACTCGACGCGAAAGGTGCGCCAACTGAAAAGAAGGCAAAGGAACTTGGGCTTAAATGGAAAAGCTGATGCAGAAATACGAGCAGAAGCTGTGTACCGCCGGTCTAGCCGAGGAAGGGGAACCCCTCATGGGAATCCTCGATGCGGAACTTTGCTGGAACAGAAAAAACCGGCACACAGCGCTTCTTGAAAAAATTTTCCAGCAAATGAATATAAATTCAATTTTATTCTCAAAACCCAAAGAACCTTACAACAGTATTATAAATTTTCTAAGCCGCGCTTCAAATGAAGCCATATATCCGGAAGATTGCGAATCAAGAACGTTTTTGCATGATCTTCCAATAGCAGCTGATTTCAGTGATACGGCAATAATCCCTCGTCTGAGGAACAGAAAATGCGTGTTGATCCCCGGATATGGCGTGATCGCCTTTGGAACAGTCAGTCTTGAACAGGCATTTATTACATTCAGCTCGGTCTGTTTTGCCTCGTTTGTGAAATTCTTTTCGGACATACTTCATAAAAAGAAAAAAGGACTCATTTCGCTTGAAGAATCAAAGTTTTTGGATCGAATCAGGAGAAGTCTCCCACAGCCTGTCGAACATTTTTCTGCACTCTCGTCTGCACCCTTTGAGGCAGAAACTGAAGTGCTGAACGCGTTGGAAGAAGCGGGAAAAAAAATTGTCGATTATGGTCTCGTGGACTCTTACTTCGGAAACATTTCATACTGCTTTCATGATACTCTCTATATCAGTCAAACCGGCAGTTCTCTTGATGAACTGGCCGGCTGCATTGACCCCTGCCCTCTCGACGGGTCTTCATGCGCCGGGATCACTGCCTCCAGCGAATTATCCACCCATATGGAAATTATTAAAACGTTGGGTACAAAGGCCATTCTTCACGGGCACCCTCGCTTTTCAGTGATTATTTCAATGGATTGCGACCGCTATGAGTGCCCCTGCCGAGGATTTTGCCACCGGAAGTGCCCGGAAATACGTAATCTTGCTGATGTTCCCATCGTATCGGGAGAGGTAGGAACGGGACCTTTCGGTCTATGCCGAACCGTACCGCAGGCCGTCGAAAAAGCACGCGGAGCAATTGTATACGGCCATGGAGTATTTAGCACAGGAAAAGAAGATTTCAATGAAGCCTTTCTGCGCATGCTTGCAATCGAAAACACATCATACAAAGAATATTTTCGACGATTCGATGCATAAAGATATTCAAAAAGGATTTCTTCATGCGTCATTTAAAGGACCGGCCGGTCAACATCTCATGCCAAAAGAGATTTAGTACAATGCAGGCCACTCCGGTACAAGGAGGTTTTAAGGGAGATATTCTTCCCTGACAGGAGAAAACACCTCGACTGCCAGAGAATCTTCTAGTATATCAGCACTGTGCAGTACATCTCCTGGAATGCACCATGAGTCTCCGGGCGCTGCTTCGTACGTTTTTCCTCCTATTTCGAAACGAATCCTTCCTGAAATCAGATATCCTATCTGCTCGTGAAAATGGCTGTGCGAAGGAAGATGCGCCCCTTCTGAAAGCCTGAATTCCGACATGAGTGTTTTTTGGCCATACGTGAGTGCTTTCATTTTTATACCCTCGGCTAAATCCATATAATGCCTTTCATCTTCTTTCACAAACATCATCGTTCCACATTCCTTTCCGGTATGAATTTGAAGCCCATTATCTTATTCACATTGTGAGGTTAAGATGCAACAATATTATTCTATTGACAACTACTTTGTGAGGCGTTAGGAATCAAGTCTTTTGTTTTCATTATTTAGAGGGTGAAATGAAAAGAACTGTTTTAATAGGCATGAGCGGCGGCATCGACAGTGCAGTTGCCGCTTACCTGCTTGGAACGAAAGGATTTCATGTTGAAGGGCTGTACATAGACAACGGGTATTCCATTCGCGCCGAAACAGAGGCGGAATCAGTATGCAAGAGGCTGGGAATTGATCTTCACAAGGTAGATGCTGCGGCGGCATTTAAAAAAAATGTCGTCGATTACTTTGTTTCAGAATATCTATCAGGAAAAACGCCTAATCCCTGTGCCGTCTGTAATCAAAAAATTAAATTTAAATACCTCATCGAGCAAGCCGATTCTCGCGGAATTGACTATATTGCTACGGGACATTACTGCCGGGTCGAACATGATCGAAATACAGGCTCATATATTCTGAAACAGGGATATGATAACAGAAAAGATCAATCCTATTTTCTCTTCCGTTTAGGACAAAAGGAGCTTGCGCGCACTGTTTTTCCAAATGGCGATTTGACAAAAAAAAATATTCGAGAGATTGCGGCAAAAGAAAAAATCCTGTTCGAAGAAAAAAATGAAAGTCAGGAAATCTGCTTTATTCCTTCAGGAAATTACCGGCATTTTATTGAATCTAATTGCACTGATCCAAGTGTCTTGGCCCCCGGCGATATCATAACGCATAAAGGGGAAATCGTAGGGCAGCATCATGGCATTCATTCTGTTACAATAGGTCAGCGAAAGGGTCTCAAGATCGCCTCTGAACGCCCCTATTTCGTTACCGCTATTGACAAAAACCTGAATCGGGTGATTGTTGGGCGAGATGAAGACCAGTTTTCCGATGGACTTACCGCCATTGATGTCTCTTGGATACACCAGGAGCCTGAAAAGTCTGAACAGCTAACCGCAGTGACACGCATCCGTTATCGCCATCGAGGCGTTCCATCGATTATAGAAACTTTTTCACATGACCGCCGTCGAGTCGCCGTGAGATTCAATTCTCCTCAAAAGGCCGTAGCCCCGGGACAAGCCGCAGTATTTTATGAAGGCGACGCCATTCTTGGCGGCGGATGGATTGATGCGGTATTTCGTCATGTTTAAAGTCGCCCTCGCCACTCTAGGATGTAAAGTCAACTATTATGAAACCGAAGGGATACGTGAGAAACTCGCTCTCTATGGACATGAAATTGTTCCTTTTTCTGCCGAAGCCGATGTATATATTATAAACACCTGCACAGTTACGGCAAAGACCGATTATCAGTCCAGACAGCTTGTCAGAAAAGCACACGCACAAAATCCGGCATCTGCAATTATTGTTACAGGATGCTACGCGCAGACCTCACCACATGTATTTTCCAGTTTACCCGGTGTGAGACTGGTGGCAGGGACTGATGAAAAAAGGCGAATCCCTGATATGGTAAGCGGCCTTTTTCAAAGCAAACAAAAAATAGTTGTAAGTGATATTGCAGCAAAGAATACGTTTTCAAGCCTTTCTGTAACCAATTTCTCCGAACACACAAGAGCCTACCTTAAAATCCAGGATGGCTGCAATGCCTTCTGCAGTTACTGCATCATACCGTTTGCAAGGGGCCCGAGCCGAAGCCTCCATCCGGATGCTGTCATTGAAGCTGTAAGGACTTTACAAAAATCGGGCTACAGAGAAGTCATACTCACCGGAATTCATCTTGGTCTATACGGAGTCGATCTGGATTATTCACATGACCTGGCATCATTGATTCGTAGGATAGAAGCTGATACATTGCTTGAAAGATTACGCATAAGCTCAATTGAGCCAATGGAAATAAGTGATAGACTAATCGATGCCGTCTCCTCGTCGTCAATTTTGTGCAGGCACCTTCATGTCCCGCTCCAAAGTGCGGACGATTACATACTTTCGCGCATGAAGCGCACCTATACGGTTAACGAATTTCGAACTCAAATTGATAAAATCATAAAAAAAATACCTGATGTTGCCATTGGGGCAGATGTGATCGCCGGATTTCCGGGAGAAGGAGAAAGGGAATTTCAAAATACCTTTTCTTTCATCGAGTCTCTTCCGCTTGCCTATCTTCATGTTTTCCCTTATTCTAAGCGTCCGGGTACAAGAGCCGCCGCAATGCCGGACCAGGTAGATGAAACAACAAAGAAAAGACGGGCTGCAGCACTGAGAAGCCTCGGATCGCAAAAAAAATACACATTTATTTCTCGTTTTATAGGTAATCGCATGTCCGTACTTATTGAAGGAAACACAGCAAAGGACAGGAAACTTATGAAAGGTTTTTCAGATAATTACATACAAGTACTCGTGACCAATGGCGATGAAAGTCTCATCAATTCCATTGCATCAGTACATGCAGAACATGTATCGGGAGAAAGACTGTTAGGGAGGATTGTGTAGTCATGCACACACAGCAAAATGATTTTTACGAATTCGAGAAGCTGATCGGATACAGATTCGGAAACATATCACTTCTCAAAGAAGCCCTCACGCACAGCTCTTTCGTAAATGAAAATCAATCTCTCGGATATCATGATAATGAGCGTCTGGAATTTCTCGGCGATGCGGTGCTGCAGCTTTGTATAAGTGAAATAATTTACAAAAAGTTTCCTGATCACGATGAAGGAAGTCTTTCAAAAATGCGCGCATCTCTGGTAACTGAACAGCCTCTGGCTGAAGTATCCCGAAAACTGAACGTCAGCAAATGGCTTCATCTCGGCAAGGGAGAAAGCACATCAGGGGGAAGAGAAAAGAATTCGATCCTTGCCAATGCGCTGGAAGCGATCATTGCTGCAGTATTTCTCGATGGAGGATATGCGGAAGTAAAAGCCGTCGTATCATCGATTTTTGATTCACTTTTTTTCGAGCAACCCTATCGTGATACGAAATCTCTTCTTCAGGAATTCTGTCAGGCTCGCTACAAGTTGATACCGCAGTATGCAATGATACAAGAATACGGACCCGATCACGATAAAACTTTTGAAATCGAAGTAATAGTTAATAATCATACCAGGCAGCGCGGTATAGGAAAAAACAAGAAAGAAGCCGAACAAAATGCAGCGACAAAGGCTTTGAAAATACTTTCCGCAGAATGATTTTTTTTAATGAAACCTTTTATTATCCCTATATTCATAATGAACCGCGGTTGTCCGAACAGATGTGTTTTTTGCAATGAAAAAATTACCGCCGGGGATTATGATGAAATTGATGAAAAATTATTCAACAGAACTGTTGACGATTATCTAAAAAGCAAAAGTAATGCACTGCCACAAGAGGTGCAAATCGCGTTTTACGGTGGAAATTTCACTGGAATGGAGACGGGATTACAGGAAAAGCTTCTCGCATACGCCTTACGCTTAATACAAGAAGGAAAAGTTGCATCCATACGAATATCTACAAGGCCGGACTGGATCGATGAACACTCTCTTGGATTTTTGAAGAGGAGATATGTGAAAACAATTGAAATCGGCGCCCAGTCTCTCAATGACGAAGTACTTCTTCTTTCTGAAAGAGGACACTCTTCAGAACAGGTAAAAAAAGCAATATGCGCATTAAAATCATCCGGATTTGAAACAGGAATACACCTTATGGCAGGATTGCCGGGTGATACAAAGGCCAGCTTCTTGAAAAGCGTTTCGGAAACTATTGAACTTCGCCCCGATATGGTAAGAATACACCCAACGATCGTACTGAGAAATACAAAACTTGCCGAAATGTATGAAAAGGGCCTCTACCGAGCGTTATCAATGGATGAAGCTGTTAACTGGTGCAAAGATGCTCTTTTACTTTTTAAACTGGCTCATATCCCGGTAATAAGGATAGGCCTTCACAACACTCCCGAAATGTTTTTTGAAAAAGGAATAGTAAGCGGCCCTTTTCACCCGGCCTTCAGAACCCTTGTTGAAAATTCGATTTTTCTCGATATGGCCTTGGGATTGCTTCACAACGTTTCTCCTTCAAGTAAAAGTATTTGTTTTTATATCTCTCCCAAAGACAGCTCCTATTTTCGTGGAATCAAAAACAACACTGTCATGCTTTTAAAAGACAAATTAGGGGAAACGAATTTCAGCATCAAAGAAGATATGCAGCAAGAACGTAATACATTGAATTTGGAAGTGGACGGCAAAATCTATAGAGCGGATCCTCGCAGTTTAGTCCCGAAAGAGCGAATGCCGGCAAGTCTTCGCGGATGAGTGAAAATAAATGTATGATTATGATAGTGCAAATCATATATATACCGGGCGCCCGTCATTGAAAGAAACGCGCGTACAAAACAATGGAGTGCTGTATTGTGTTTAAATCAGGATTCATAGGAATAATAGGAAGTCCCAATGTAGGAAAGTCCACTCTTCTTAATTTTATCATAGGAGAGAAAATTGCCATCACCACTCGCAAGCCCCAGACGACAAGAAACAGAATCACCGGAATCAAAAACATCGAGAACGGTCAGTTTATATTCGTCGATACGCCTGGCATTCATAAAGGAACTTCTTCTTTAAACGAATATATGGTGGCAACGGCAATAAGCACTCTTTCAGATTCAGATTTAATACTCCTTCTTATTGATGCGGCAAAAAAATTTGACCAGCCGGATCTAAATGACCGTTATATTCTTGGAAGTCTGGAGAATGTGGCTGTACCGGTTTTTCTTGTCATTAATAAAGTCGATCTGGTCCAAAAAGAAATGCTTCTGCCGCTGATCGATATGTGGAAAGACTTTTATTCCTTCAGTGAAATTATACCGCTTTCCGCCGCAACCGGATTTAACGTAGATACTCTTCTCGGAAAGATCCGGGACACTTTGCCCGAAGGACCGCCATATTTTCCGGAAGATCTAATGACTGACATGACGGAAAGGTTTCTTGCGCAGGAGATTATACGTGAAAAAATAACTCTTCTCAGCCATCAGGAAATTCCTTATTCTACGGCTGTCACTGTAGACACATTTAAAGAAATTGCAGAAAAAAATCTTGTAAGAATTCAGGCAACCATAACTGTTGCCAAAAATTCCCAAAAAGGTATCCTGATAGGCAAGCGGGGGGAAATGTTGAAACGTATAGGGACTCGCGCACGCCTGGAGATGGAAAAGTTTTTCGGAACGAGAATTTACCTTGAACTTTTTGTACGGGTGAGCAAGGACTGGACCGAAGATTCGCACATGATGTCAGAACTCGGGTACAAGATAAAATGAGACCTGTAATTGCAATCGTGGGAAGACCTAATGTAGGTAAATCGACTCTTTTTAACCGTCTTTCCGATACCAAAAAAACAATTGTAATTGACCAGCCCGGTGCAACACGGGACAGGAATTACGGTGACGGTTACTGGAATGGCAGGGACTTTGTAGTGATAGATACCGGAGGCTTCGAGCCAGTTACGCCTGATGAAATGCTTTTGCAAATGAAAAGACAGACGAAGCTTGCAATTGAAGAAGCAGACGCAATTATATTCCTCATGGATGGACGGGATGGCCTCACGCCGTCGGATACGGACATATCGAATCTGCTCAGGAAAACGGAAAAACCTGTCTTCTATGGAGTAAATAAAATAGATAATATGAAGCAGGAGGAAAAGATTTACGAGTTCTACAGGCTTGGAGTCGAAAAAATTTACGCACTCTCTTCGCAACACGGAATTGGCGTTGCTGATATGATGGATGATGTTGTTGCCTCGCTCCCCGAGGCAGTTGTTTCCGAACAAAAGGAAGAAGAAAGGATAAAGATAGCGGTTATCGGAAAACCGAATGTCGGGAAATCGTCTCTTATAAACAAAATTCTGGGATATGAACGAACTATAGTGACACCGATTCCCGGCACCACCAGAGATACGGTTGATACTGCCTTTGAGTTGAAAGACCGCAAATATATGCTCATAGACACTGCCGGACTCCGCAAAAAAAGCAAAATAAGCCTCAAGCTGGAACAATATAGCATGGTTGAAGTCATAAAAGTTCTTGATCGTTGCGACATCGCCCTTATATTGATTGATGCGGAAAATGGTGTGACGGACCAGGATACGAAAATTGCAGGCCTTGCACATGAAAGGGGAGTTGCTACCATTATTGTGATCAATAAATGGGATTTGATTGAAAAAAATAATAATACCATAGGAGCTTACGTTAAACATGTTAGAAATAATCTTAAGTATCTGGAGTTTGCACCCATACTCTCGATTTCGGCTTTATCGGGACAGCGGGTTCTAAAAATATTTGATCTGGTCGATACCGTCTATACTCAATACACGAAAAGGGTCGCCACATCTGAGCTGAACGTGAAAATTGCCGAGATTGTTGAGCGAATGCCGCCTTCCCGATATCGCAACAGAGCAAACAGTATCCTCTATGGAACTCAGGCTTCTGTGAAACCGCCTACTTTTATTTTTTTTGTGAAAGAACCGAAAGCAATCCATTTTTCATACAAGCGGTATCTCCTCAATAGAATAAGAGAGGAGTTTGAGTTTGTTCACACTCCGATTCGAATAGTATTTAGAAAGAAAGGAAACACAGGATAGTAAATGCAGATAAGAGTATCCATATTCATATGCGCCATTATTATTCTTATTCAGTGTACTGCGGCAAGTTGTGCAGAAACTGATAAAGTCAGAATAGGAATATGCCTTCCGGTTACAGGCTCGCTCTCGGCATATGGCCAGAAGCTCCACGCGGGAATATTTGCTGCACACGCGATACAACCTGTTACCACATCAAGAATTCCGATTGAACTTGTGGTCGTTGATACAAAAGGAAACGCACATGAAACCTTAGAGGCATTAAAAAAACTCACAGTTCAGCATAATGTATCAGCCATCATACTGGAGACAGACAAGGATGCTTTGGACGCAGGAAGCGAGATAACTGAAAAAAAGGAAATCCCTGTGGTTACAACTGCCGTGACAGCTTCCGATTTCAGAACATCAAAAAAGTTTCTCTTCCGCCTTTGTTTTTCAGATACGTATCAGACTGAATTAATCGCTCGCTATGCCATTGAAACGCTTGAGGCACGCAAAGCTTCAATTCTTATAGATATCGAAAAAAATGCCAGTACGTGTGTGGCTGATTTTTTTAAAAAGAAGTATGGCAGCATGGGAGGGAAAGTCGTCTCAATAGCGTATTGCACTTCGCAAGACAAAGATCTGGCTTTCCAGATATCCTCTCTTATGGCAGCAAAACCGAACATATTGTTTCTCCCCGTTTCTTATCCTGAAGCCTTTCATGCCGTGAGTAAAGCCGGAGAATTAGGCTTCAGCATTCCTATGTTTACGATAACTGAACCTGACCCCGGCATGTTCATAGAAGCGGGAGGTGCACGTGCGGAAGGCCTGATGTTTTTCGGACAATTTAATCTTGATGCGCCCAAAGAAAAAGAAAGCAATTTTGCCACAAGATTTAAGGCAGAACGGGGATATGAGCCAGGGGTACTTGAAACGCTCGGTGCCGATGCCTATTTCATTCTTGTCGATGCTATACAAAGAGCTCAGTCCACAAGAGGCCGGGAAATAAGAAACTCACTTGCCTGCACAAAAGCTTTCCCTGGATTGTCCGGTCCACTTGCACTTGGCGAGGATGGAAATCTCAGAAAAAATGCTTTTTTATTTCAGATAAAAGAAGGTCGCATTACCTTCCTCCGTGCTGTAGCCCCTTGATTATGCTCTCTATATACCAAGGTATGCTTTTTTCACTTCTTCATTTCTCACCAGATTACCTGCAGAATCGGCAATGGTCACTTTTCCGTTTTCCATTACATATCCCCTGTGAGCTATTTTTAACGCGAGGTTCGCATTTTGTTCAACGAGAAAAATTGTTGTCCTGCTGTCTTCATTGATTTTAAAAATTATATTGAATATCTGTCTTACGACCAGGGGGGAAAGACCAAGCGAGGGCTCATCGAGAAGAAGCAGTTTCGGTTTTGCCATAATAGCTCTCGATATTGCGAGCATCTGCTGTTCCCCTCCCGAAAGTGTACCGCCGGATTGCTTTTTTCTCTTCGCCAGAACAGGAAAAAGTTCAAAAACATATTCAACGTCTCGTCTGACCTGTCTTTTGTCATTTCTTAAGAATGCACCCATATCAAGATTTTCGGCAACTGTCAGATGCGGAAATATGTGACGCCCTTCAGGAACCTGGCATATTCCCAGAGAAGCGATTTTATGGGGCGGCAAATTGTGAATCGGAATTCCCATGAAATGAATATCGCCCGTTCGCGGAGGCGAAATACCGCACACCGACATCAATGTTGTTGATTTCCCTGCACCGTTACTTCCAACCAGAGTGACAATTTCTCCTTCTGAAATTTCTAACGTCACTCCTTTAAGTGCCTCTATATGGCCGTAGAAAGTGTGGATATCCTTTATTATGAGCATCAATATGCATCCTCTCCGAGATATGCCTTTATCACTTCGGGATTGATCTTGATTTCTTCAGGAGTGCCTTCAGCAATTTTTTTCCCATAATCAACTACGTAGATCCTTTCCGATATACTCATGACGAGCTTCATATCATGTTCAATCAGAAGAATTGAGATATTTTCTTCATCCCTTATCCTTTGAATCAGCATATCCAGTTCCTTTGTTTCCTGCGGATTCATACCGGCGGCAGGTTCATCCAAGAGAAGCAGAAAAGGTTCTGTCGCGATCGCTCTGGCTATTTCAAGTCTTCTCTGAGCGCCATAAGGCAGATTTTTCGCACATTCATTGACATAGTACGCAAGTCCGATTTTTTTAATTATCCCGTAGCTTCGTTCGACAATCTGCTTCTCCTCATCCCTTGTCTTTCTGTTTCTGAAAATAGCTCCTGCGATTCCGGCATTGGTTCTGACATGCCGGCCCATCATTACATTTTCAAGAACAGTCATGTTCTGAAACAGCCTGATATTTTGAAATGTACGGGCAAGACCTTTTGAAGTCACCTGGTTCGGTTTCAGACCATTAATTCTTTTGGCAGTACCTGCCTGCGGCTTCATAATAAAAATATCACCTTCGGTAGGGGCATATATTCCTGAAATGCAATTGAAGAATGTCGTCTTCCCTGCACCGTTAGGACCAATGAGGGCGACGATCTCGCCTCTTTCCACGTAAAGATCGATCCCGTCTAATGCCTTGAGACCTCCAAAGCTCATTCCGAGCCTTCGTACACTCAATATTGGATCTCTTTCGTTTTTTTCGCGTCTCAAAAATTTTTTCCTTCGAATTTATATGTCCTTCTCACACCGCTGATTATGCCTCCCGGCCTGAAAACCATCATCACCACTAGAATAATGCCGAACATGAGCATCCTGAACTCCGAAAAAACCCGCAGATATTCAGGCAGCAGAATTATTATGAAGGCACCCGTTATCACACCTATGACCGAACCCATACCTCCCAGTACTACTATGCACAGAATTATTATTGATTCCCAAATTGTGAAACTGGCCGGATTGACAAAAGTGGTTTTCGCTGCAAATACGACACCCCCCATCCCTGCCCACGTAGCCCCCAGTGCAAAGGCAGTCAATTTTGTCTTTGTCCTGTCAATACCCATGGCCTGACAGGCGACCTCATCTTCTCGAAGAGCAACCCATGCGCGCCCTATTCTCGAGTCCTGAAGACGCTTCACTATGAAAATCGTCACAAGGCATAGAAAAATCATTATGTAATACATGTACACTGTTGCATTTTGGACGGACAATTCAATTCCGAAAAGAGGCGGGCGCGATATATTTGATATTCCACTCGGACCAAAGGAAAATTCATTCCAGTTTTCAAGAATCAGCCGGATTATCTCCCCGAAACCGAGAGTTACGATAGCCAGATAGTCTCCTCGCAACCTCAGGACAGGAAAGCCGAGAAGAATTCCGAAGAGCGCTCCAAGAGCTGCTCCAACAGGAAGAACCATCCAGAAATTTAATCCGAAATGATAATTCAGAAGCGCATACGCATATGCTCCAACCGCATAGAACGCAACATATCCAAGGTCCAGAAGTCCTGCCAGGCCTACGACGATATTGAGCCCAAGGCCGAGCATGACATAGATCAGCGCTGTCGTCATTATATTTGTCTGATAAAGCGAAACGACAAATGGAAACACGGCTGCCAGTAATGCACCGGCAACAACACTTCCGGCAATTATTTTCCTGTTTTCAATTAAACGCCTAAGTTTGGATATTTTTTCGTTCTGTTTTTCTTCCGCCCTTTTACTCCCTTCCTCTTTTTTACTTATCAGATAACGCCAGAGGAAAGATAAAAAGAAAGTACCGATACCGACAAGCGCCATATTCATCCATCGCCATTCAACTGTCTTTTCGAGCGGATTGATGCGGATAACCATAATAGGAAATGTTAAAAAAATAAACCATAGAGCTACATAGAGAGATTTTCTTATTTCAGCAAATTTCCTCACTTTTTTAAACCTTGGATTGCTCCGATCTTCCGAGGATTCCGGAAGGTTTGAAAATAAGGATCAGGACCAGGAATAAAAAGGCAAATACATCTTCATAGTCACTCGATATATATCCTGTAGCGAAACTCTCTGTCCAGCCGAGTACGAATCCACCCAGCACCGCACCGGGAAGACTGCCTATTCCTCCAAGCACTGCGGCCACAAAAGCCTTTATTCCTGCGATGAAACCGATGTAGAAATTAATCATTCCTATATGTGATGCGATTAGAACGCCTCCTATTGCTGCCGTCGCCGATCCCAAAATGAAAGTAAATGATATGACCGTGTTTACATCGATGCCCATAAGACTGGCCATCACTCTGTCCTGAGAAGTAGCGCGCATTGCTTTACCGATTTTCGTATATCGTATAAGAATCGTAAGGATGATCATTACCACTGCAGTGGTAACAAGAATCACCACATCGGTAGAGCCGATTATATGTGCAAAAGGCTCTATACACTCGAAATCAGGAATCAGATTGGGAAAAGGAAGAAAATCACATGTCTGGGCAAGCAGCACATAATTCTGCAGGAAAAGAGACATTCCAATTGCACTTATCAATGCTGAAAGACGAGGAGCATTTCTCAGCGGCTTATATGCAATCTTCTCTAAAGTAAACCCATAAGCACACGAATAAATTACTGCCACGAACCCGGCAATCAATATAACGGCTACCGGATTCATTCCCGTCGACATGAGTACTGAAATAACGATCAGAGCAGTAAAAGCCCCGATCATATAAATTTCTCCATGCGCAAAATTGATAAGTTGGATGATGCCGTACACCATCGTGTATCCCAGGGCAATGAGCGCATAAATACTGCCCCGTGTCAATCCTCCCAAAAATAGTTCCAGAAAATAATCCATAGTCTTTTTGCGTAGTGCCGGTTCTAATGTTTGAAGTGAAAGATATTATGTCCGGCAAGATCTTGATTAAATACCTTAACGCCATTCTCACTGAAATATGGCGTACTGGCAGTCGCGCAAAAGAAAGGGGGCCAGACAATCCAGCCTGCCCCCCTGATATGAAAGCCAATTTCATGCGCGCAACTATTGTACCTCTATGTAGTTACCATTCTTCACCTGATACATGCTGAAGCCAATACCGATTGCATCCCCTCTTTCATCAAATTTTATTTTACCGAGAGGAGTTTCTACATAATAATTTTTCAGAGCACTCGTTACAGCTTCATAATCAGTACTGCCGGCCTTCTCTATCGCACTAAGAAGTGCCTGCGACGCCGCATAGGCATTGAGGAAAAAAGCTCCCGGTTCTGAACCGTAGGCTTTTTTATGTGCTTCTATCGCAGCTATGGCAAGCGGGTTTTTTGTCGTGTCCTTAGGACCTGTGGCATATACACCCTCGGCATACTTTCCTGCGACTTTGATAAATGTCGCATCTCGTACGCCATCATCCGATATGAAGTGGGCTTTTATTCTTTTTCTTCTCATTTGCATCACTATTTTAGAGGCCTCGGGATGATAACCGCCAAATATGACAGCTTCAGCTTTGGAATGCTTTATTTTTTGCACTACAGCCGAATAATCAACGGCGCCGGGTGTAATCCCTTCGTATAAAACCACTTCCGCACCGGGCTCTTTCCCGATAAATATTTTTGCAAACTCGGCCAGACCTTTTCCGTAATCTCCCTTATCGTGAATGACTGCTATTTTTTCTGCCTTCAGAACTTCTATGGCATAATCAACCTGAAGGCGGGCCTGTGCGTCATCGGACGCAATGGTTCTGTAAAAATTAGGATAATCTCCGCTTTGAGTCAACGGAGGATTTGTTGCAGAAGGTGACATGCAAATCACATTTGCATCTTTATAAATCGCAAGAGCCGCTTTAGTGGCACCACTGCAAATATGTCCGACCACTGCATCCACACCCTGGGAAATAAGTTTCGTTGCTGTATTTGTCGCGATTTCAGGCTTGCATACGTCATCTTCAATAAACAGTTCAATTCTTGACCCTAAAATACCACCATTTTCATTTGCTTTTTTTACTACGAGTTCTGCTGCCCTCACTGAAGGCAAACCGTATGACGCCAGATCCCCGCTATGGGCTCCTGCCACACCCACCTTAACTGTATCTTCGGCAGAAGCGAAAGCAGAGAAGGTTGACAGGAATATTGCAAGCATACCCATCGCCAGTTTATTCCATTTAAATTCTTTCATCATATATTGTTCTTTCTTCCCGGTGTGCATCTCTCCGTTATTTTTCTTTACGCCAGTTTCTCTACTGCCTTAAACATCCGCTCAAGTCCTTCTTCGATTTTGCTCATCGAAGTGGCATAGGAAAGCCTGACATAGCTGTCATCGCCGAATGCAATGCCAGGCACGACTGCAATGCCTGCCTCGTCCAGAAGATAGCCGGCAAAAGAATTCGAATCCGAAATCGCATGCTCCTTTCTTGATTTGCCATACAGACCGGAAACATTAGGGAACACATAAAAGGCCCCTTCCGGTGTTGCACAGTGTATACCGGGCATTTGATTCAGTTTTTTCACCATGTAGTTTCTTCTTTTTTTGAATTCTATCACCATTTTTTCTGTTGCGTTTTGATCTCCCTCGAGAGCCGCAACGGCGGCTTTCTGCGATATCGAAGTCGGATTCGATGTATTCTGACTCTGTATTTTCGCCACAGCCGCAATTATTTCTTTTGGTCCCGCTGCATACCCGATGCGCCATCCTGTCATGGCATGGGATTTCGAAACTCCATTCACTATGACAGTCCGGCTTTTCATTTCCGCATCCGCAGTAACTATATTGAAAAACCTGAAATCATCATAAGTGATCTTCTCATAAATATCGTCACTTAGTATTGTAATATCATATCGCTTTAAAACGGACGCAAGTGCCCTCAGTTCTTCTTCGGTATAGGCAGATCCCGTTGGGTTTGAAGGACTGTTTAAAATGATTGCCTTTGTTTTACCTGTTATCGTCCTCTCGAGAGCATCCGGCATGATTTTGAAGTGATCTTTTTCTTCGGTTTTCAAAATCACCGGCTCCGCGTCAGCAAGAAGCACGATATCCGGATAGGATACCCAATACGGAGCAGGAATAATTACCTCATCTCCACTTTCGAAAAGAGCCTGCGCAAGATTGTAGATAGTGTGCTTCGCTCCACATGATACAGCTATTTGCGACATTTCATATGAAAGTTGATTATCTCGCTTCAATTTCTCTATTATCGCCTTCTTCAATTCGGCTATCCCGTCTACCGGCGTGTATTTTGTAAATCCCTCTTGAATGGCTTCAACTGCCGCCAATTTGATATGTTCAGGCGTATCGAAATCCGGCTCTCCTGCACCGAAGCTAAGTACATTTTTCCCTTCCGCGCTCAAAGCAGCAGCCTTTGCTGTAACGGCGAGCGTCGGCGACGGCTTTATTCTTCCAATACGATTTGCAAGTTTCATTTGTTTTTCGCCTTCTTAATCATTATAAGCTCTCTTACGTTTTCCTTTAGCACCGCTCTTTTCGTTTTCTTGCATTGCCCTCTTTTAACAGAGGAAATTTTTCTTTTAACTTTTGGAGTATATCATCGGGTACCAGTCCTCTTACTGATCCCCCAAAACTTGCAGCTTCTTTAATTATACGCGAGTTGCAGTAAAACCATTTTGAACCGGTCATTAAAAATACGGTTTCTACCTGCCGGTCGAGCCTTCGGTTAATCAACGCAAGCTGAAATTCGTATTCGAAATCAGACATGGCCCTCAGCCCCCGTAGAATTACTGTCGCGTTAACCTCTTCCAGGTAATCGACAAGCAGGCCTGAATAACTCCCTACTTCAAGTTTAGGATTGTCTCCTATTAATTCTTTGATCATCTCAATTCGTTCTTCAACAGTGAAAAGAGCCGATTTTGTGGGATTGTATCCAATTGCAATTATGATTTTATCGAATATTCTCAAGCCTCTGTTGATAATATCAACATGTCCGTTCGTTATGGGATCGAAAGAACCTGGATACACAGCAACTTTATTCATATTCTACTCCTTGCTCCCAAGCTTGATTATAATGCTGAAACTCGCTTCAATACCATACGCAGGTATGTAAAATTAAGACCCGGATTCCGCTGTCAACTCTCTGATTTCAAAAAATGCAAGAGCTGTATCTCCATATCTTCGATGATCTGTCAACTGAAAAATGCTGCTTTCGGGACATTCTTCCCTTATTGAATGTTCAATAACAAGAAGACCATCACGTTTCAGCACGTTATATGTGCCAAGCAGTTTTACAAGGTCTGCCGCCATCCCTTGTTCATAAGGAGGGTCGGCAAAAATGATATCATACTCTTCTTTTTTCGATGCAAGAATCAAAAGAGCTTTTTCCACAGGAGTGGCCATTATTCCACACTTTTGATCAATACCCGATTGATTCAGGTTCCTTTTTATTGCCCTTACGTGAACAGCATTCCGTTCTACAAATATTACCGGATGTGCGCCTCTGCTAAGAGCTTCTATTCCAACCGTACCGGCTCCTGCAAATAGGTCCAGGAATTTAATACCTTCTACGGATCCGAGAATATTAAAGAGCGATTCTTTTACTTTCTGAGTGGTAATTCTTATATATTCGCTTTTCGGAGCGGCAAGAATTCTGCCTTTTGCCTTTTTTCCTGTTATTTTCATTATCAGGATAAATAATCTCTCACAAGCAGTTCAGCTATTTGAATTGCATTTAATGCCGCTCCCTTTCTCAGGTTATCGGAGACGACCCACATATTGATGCCGTGTGCGATCGTTTCATCTTCCCTGATCCTCCCGACAAATGTATCATCTTTCCCTGCTGCATCCGTGGCCAGGGGGTATTCATTTTTGCCCGGGTTGTCAATTACGCACACTCCCGGTGCGCTCCGGAGAAGATCACGTACTTCAACTGCGGTTATTTTATGTTCCGTTTCGATATTTATTGACTCGGAATGTCCGTAAAAGACCGGAACTCTCACAGTAGTCGCACTTACCGCTATTTTAGAATCATGAAATATTTTTCTTGTTTCATTGACCATCTTCATTTCTTCTTTCGTATAGCCGTTTTCAAGAAATACGTCTATGTGAGGAAGGCAATTGAAGGCAATCCGGTGTGCAAGGACTTTCACCTCCGGAATTTTGAAATTCATAAGATCTCTGGTCTGCTTTTCAAGTTCATCAATTGCTTTTTTCCCCGCTCCCGATACAGCTTGATACGTTGATACGATTATCCTCTTTATCCGAACCCTGTCGTGGATCGGCTTCAAGGCGACAACCATTTGAATAGTAGAACAGTTTGGATTTGCTATAATGCCCTTGTTCTTGTACATTCCAATATCTTCCGGGTTCACTTCAGGCACAACAAGAGGTATATCGGGAACCATTCTGAAAACGCTCGTATTGTCTATGACAACACACCCCGCAGCAGCCGCTGCCGGCGCAAAGCGCTCGCTTATACTTCCACCTGCCGAGAAAAGTCCCACGTGCACTCCTTCGAATGACTCTTCAGTGAGAATTTCCACAGGCCAGGTTTTTCCTTTAAATTCTATTTCTTTTCCAAGAGATCTTTCCGATGCCAGGAATTTGACACGCTCTGCAGGAAAATCGCGTTCTTCAAGTATTTTTGTCATTTCATTGCCAACGGCACCTGTTGCACCGACTACAGCGACATCATATTTCTTCATTGGTTTATTTCTTCACACTCCTGTTTCAATAGAAATAAGCCACAAGAACTCTTGTGGCTTTGAAATTCGCAGTAGAATTCACTACTACTGGTATTCTTCATCTTCTTGTCCCCGGTGAATTTTTTTATTGACCGCTTTCCAAAGAGCCCATGAAGGACCTGAAAGGCTATACCCCAGGGCAACAGCAAATAGCATAATTTGAGGTTCAAGCACTATAATCACAAAAAGCAGGACGATTAGCACGAGCGTCATAAACGGCTTTTGTGAAAAAAAATTCAAGTCCTTAAAACTGTAATAATGAATATTGCTCACCATCAAAAGTGAAAGCAGCAGCAGAACACCCGGCGCCAGAGGATGATAAAGAGTTCCAGTACCGCCGGTATACATATAAAGCAATATTGTCGTTGCAATAACAAGCGCCGCTGCAGGAATCGGCAGTCCCCTGAACAATTTATTACTGGTGCCGGAACTCTGGACATTGAATCGGGCGAGCCTCAATGCTCCGCACGCGACAAAGAGAAATGCCGCCAGCCATCCATACCTTCCATATGGCTCAAGCGTCCATTTAAACGAGAGAATCGCCGGGGCAACCCCGAACGAAACAAGGTCTGAAAGTGAATCGTATTCGACTCCGAAACTACTCGTAGTATTTGTGAAACGAGCAATCTTTCCATCCAATCCGTCTAGGATGCAGGCAATGATAATCAACACTGCAGCACGATGGAAATTATCACCAACAGCCGAAATAATTGCATAAAATCCACAGAAAAGGCTCCCGGTCGTAAAAAGATTGGGCAGCAGGTATATTCCTTTTTTCATATTTTCACGATCCTTTTTGGCATGTAATTTCATAAGAGACGTCCGATTGCAGTTACTCCCGCTTTTACTTTATCACCCGATGAAACAGATACTTCAGCCTCAAGGGGCAAATATACCTCCAATCTTGAACCGAACCGTATCAATCCAAACCTTTCTCCTCTTTCAAGCCTCATGTGCTCTTTTTTCCAGCAGACTATTCTACGTGCAATAAGGCCCGCAATCTGGATGACCAGTATATCCACTTTGTTGTCAGTTGCTATAATAAGTGCATTGCGTTCGTTGAAAATCGATGCCTTATCCAGATTCGCTGAAAAAAATGCGCCCGGTCGATAGTGTATCTTTTTTATATAGCCGGAAAAAGGGGCTCTATTTACGTGCACGTTGAACAGATTCATAAAGATACTGATTTTTTTATACCTTCCCTCAAGAAGATCATTTTCACCATCAACTTCTTCAACTTCGAGCACCCGGCCATCGGCAGGTGAGACTACTGCGTGCGGATCCGATGGAGGTTTTCTCCGCGGATTCCGGAAAAACCACAGTATGTATATTGCGCCGAAACCAAAAACAATTCCCATCCACCAAAGAGAAAACGCAAAAAATAACGCCGAAATAGAAGCAAGGGGAATGAAAAAAAGCAATCCGTCTAACGCGACAGGTAATTCTGATCTTTTCATCTATGAAACCATCTTGTTTTTTTATCCGGACCTGTTTTCTTTGGCCAGTCCACCGCACCCAGGAAAACAGCCGAAGCCTCCGTAGAGTAACCGTCAGTCAAATTGAACGCCTCCCGCATACGATGATCTGAGATATCGAGGCACAATTTCAAGGGGTGAAAGACTAGCACCATCGGCGTATTTTTTCAATCCTATTACACCGACCGCACCCGCTCTTATGCGATTATCAGGCGGGTCCGCGAAAATAATATTCCCACTCAGTCTTTCTTCAAGAAAATGGCGGCAGGCATACACTCCATCGCCTACAAATACCACTTCATCTCTAATCAAATCGGCAAGAGCTTCAGGAGACAATACAGACTCGGGACCTTTCCTTACCGGAATGTCTCTTTGCACCGGTTCATAAAAGGCTGCATAAAGCTCTTTTTTCCTGGCATCGATAATTGAACATATTTTTCTACCAAACCCCTGGACATTGACAGCGAGCGCATCAAGAGATGATACTCCAACTACAGGTTTTTCGAATGAAAACGCAAGTCCTTTTATTGTTCCTATTCCTGCTCTGAGACCGGTAAAAGATCCTGGACCGATAGTGCAGGCAAAAAGATCTATTTCCGAGGGCTGCAGTTTCGAAATTTTAAGTATCGATTCTACTGCAACAAGACAAGTTTCAGTATGGTTTTTCCCGGTTTCTGCCGTTAGTTCAACCTCTACCGTTTCCTGATCGAGAATCGCAACTGACATTGACCGGGACGAGGTATCTATGGCTAATATTTTCAAGAGCTTAATATCCTTCGCTGATCTTTACAATGTCATTGTAAGTAACCCAGAATATCAGTAAAATAAGCAAGAAGAAACCTACCTGCTGTGCAGCTTCCCGCCATTTTGTTTTTATTTCTCTCCTTGTAACAGCTTCGATCAGGTAAAACATTATATGACCACCGTCAAGTACCGGAATCGGCAAGAGATTGAGAACCCCTAAATTCACACTTAGAACAGCCATGAAAAATAAAAAAGGCACCAGTCCCTGGCGGGCATAATCACCGGACATTTTTGCAATGAAAATAGGTCCACCCAAAGTTTTGGGCGAAACTACCCTTTGTATTATTTTTACCAGGCTTAAGTATGTTAATTTCGTATACCACCAGGTCTGAAGAATTCCTTCTCCTGTCGCCCTTATTGGATCAAGCCGCTCTATTACTGTTTCGGAAGAGATTTCGATACCTATTGCATAAGAATCTACTTTTTCACCGAAAATGGTCGATTTTTCAGTCGGACGCGGGTTTACGGAAAATTCGAGCACTTTTCCCTCACGTTCTACGGCTATCTCCAGTTTTTTGCCTCCGCTTCCGCTTATTATTTCAGATAGTTCGCCCCACTTTTCAATCTCGGTTCCGTCAATACTTATGATCCTGTCACCTTCTTTCAGACCCGCCGCATATGCAGGCGTGTCTTCGAAAACATTTCCGATTTTTGAAGTCGCAACGGGAACTCCGATCGAATAAATAACCGCAAATGCAATAAAGGCGAAGATAAAGTTGAATAAAGGACCGGCCGCTACTATTGCGATCCGCCTCCAGGAAGACTGGTTGAGAAATGATCGTTTCTGATCCTCAGCAGACAATTCCTCTCCTTCTGATTCTCCTAAAAGCTTTACGTAACCTCCAAGGGGTATCGCCGATATAACGTAGTCTGTCTCTCCATATTTTCGGCCCACCAGTTTCGGGCCAAATCCGAGAGAGAACTTCAAAACTCCAACCCCCAGACGCTTGGCAACAATAAAATGGCCGAATTCATGAACAAATATAAGAACTCCAAGCAATATAATTACCGATATTATATTTATACCAATCAATATTTTTTTATCCTTTCGATTACTTTGTCAGCTTCAGCTCGAGCCCATGCATCCGCCTTAAGTACATCATCAATAGTGTGCGGCTGCGAGGCCTCATGAATGGCAATCGTCTCCTCTACAACACGGGAGATACTTATAAAGCCGATACGTCCGGCAATAAAGGCTGCTACTGCCGCTTCATTTGAAGCATTTAAAACGGCAGGAAAGGTGCCGCCTTTTCGCGCGGCTTCACGGGCAATGCGCAAACAGGGAAATTTCTCATCGTCGGGAGGGAAAAAATCGAGTCCTCCTGTGTGGAAAATATCAAGGCGGCACTCGTTATTGCAAAGCCTCTCCGGATACGCGAGTGCGTAAGATATCGGCACTCTCATATCTGTAACTCCTAATTGAGCGATAATTGACCCGTCCGTAAATTCAACCATCGAATGCACCAAACTTTGAGGGTGCACGACAACTTCTATATCATCCACACCGGCGTCGAAGAACCGCATTGCCTCGATTATTTCCAGTCCTTTGTTCATCATAGTTGCTGAATCTATAGTGATTTTTTTACCCATTTGCCATTTAGGGTGCTGCAACGCCTCATCAAGAGTAGCCGTACGAATCTCCTCGGCCGTCTTACCATAAAACGGTCCTCCCGAAGCCGTGAGCAAAATCTTTCGCCTATATCGGGCCCCTTTTCCCTCCAGACACTGGTAAATTGCACTATGTTCGCTATCAATGGGAAGGATCCTTACACCCTTTGCCCGGGCTCTTTCCATAACTATTTCACCGGCCATAACCATTGTTTCTTTATTTGCAAGCGCGATATCTTTCCCCGCTTCGACCGCTTCCAATGTCGGCACCAGGCCTGCGGCTCCCGCCATAGCCGAAACGACTTCGGAAGCTTCCTTACATACGGCAACTTCCCGGTATCCTTCGTTTCCCCACACAACTTTTGTGCCGGTTGATTGATCGAGCATACCAAAAAGCTTCTGTCCTTCTTCCCAGTCGGCTACCGCCGCGATTTTTGGTTTGAATTGCGTTATCTGCTTCGCAAGAAGAGAGACATTTTTATACGCTGTTAGACCTGCAATTCTGAAACGGTGCGGGTGTTTTGAGACGACATCAAGCACATTCTGTCCTATAGACCCGGTCGAACCCAGGAGAGATAGATATTTCATAGTATAAATAATTTATAAAAGTAAACAAATGGTACAATAAATATAAATGCATCCAACCGGTCCAGGATTCCTCCGTGACCCGGGAAAAAAGTCCCGGAATCCTTGACACGCGACACCCTTTTGATCGTTGATTCGCAAAGATCACCGAGCTGACCGAAAATACTGCCGATTAATCCAAGAATTACCGCATGAATTACAGGAATATTCTTAAAAAAGAAAATGAAATAAATACTACATGCAACTATGGCGCCCAGGATCCCGGCGATTGATCCCTCTACCGTTTTACCTGCGCTCACCAATGGAATCAGTTTTCTTTTTCCCCACGTGCGCCCTACGTAAAAAGCCGAGACATCATTTGCAAATGCCAGGATTATAAGAAAAAAGATCCATATCCTTCCATTTTCTCCGCTTCTTGTCAGGATAAAAAAAGACATCGTGAGTGCGATGTAAAAAACACCGAATACTATCTTCAGAAGAGAATCAAGAGAAGAAGGTGCCTGTCGAATTCGAAGAAGAAACAGAATAAAGGCACCCAGTACAGTAAAGGTGATGACGGCATGAAGTGTATCTATATCACCGAAATAAGCCGATGCCATAAGCAAAATACCTGCAGCCAGCATTTGGCTTTTTTCCAGAGGCATTCCCTTTCCAAATACCATTTGGCCGTATTCTGCAAGAGCAGACAGAACAAGTGCGGTAATAAACAAGGCAAATACCGCTTCTGAACAGTATACAATCAAAATCAGGATAACGGGTACTGCGACAGCAGCCGTAATCCATCTTTTCTGGTGCGCGTTCATGTATCAGTTCCCGGACAACTGATCGCTTGTCATACCGAATCGTCGCTCTCTTTTCTGATAATCCAAAATCGCATTGATTAGACATTCTTTTGAAAAATCAGGCCATAAAACATCAGCAAAATAAAATTCCGTATATGCCATCTGCCAGAGAAGAAAATTACTGATCCTGTATTCCCCGCTGGTTCTGATCAAAAGATCAGGGTCGGGCATTCCGGAAGTGAAAAGGTAATTTGAAAAAATATTCTTCGTGATTGAAGTTTTTTCTAATTTTCCTGCCTCGACATCCTCTACGATTTTTCGGACAACTTCGATTATTTCATCCCTCCCGCCATAGCTCAGCGCGAGGGTCAATACCATTTTCCTGTTCATTGCTGTCTTTTGAACAGCATTATTAAGAATTCCCTGCACTTTTTCCGGCAGCGCTCTGATATTTCCTATTGTGGACAGTTTAATCCCGTTATCGATCATTTCTTGAAGTTCAGAATTCAAATATTCTTCTAGAAGAGCCATTAGAGCCCTGACTTCATCTTTAGGCCGTGACCAGTTTTCTACAGAAAACGCATAGAGCGTTAAATACTCTATACCCAATTCCCTGCAAGTTCTCACAGCATTTCTGACTGCATCGGCTCCCTTTTTATGTCCGGTAAGCCGTTTTAGAGCGTTTTTTTTAGCCCACCGCCCGTTTCCATCCATTATAATTGCAACATGTCGCGGGAGTTTTGATTTATCAATTCCATACATAGAATTCTATATCCGCTAAATGATTACACAAGATTCATTTATCACAGCACATAATCATTTTCAATGTATCTTTCGCCATCGTTTCAGGGGCTGCAGAAATGTAACGCATCTTCCTTTTATAAAAAAGAAAAGGGAACCGAAGTTCCCCGTCTCTGAACTTGCAATTCCAATTCTATATTTCCATTATTTCTGCTTCTTTTGCTTCCAGTATTTCATCGGTTTTCTTGATATATTCATCCGTTATATTCTGAACTTCTTCTTGATCATTATGAAGACTGTCTTCTGATATTTCTCCGTCATTTTTAAGTTTCTTCAATTCATTATTGGCATCCCGCCTCGTATTCCTTATTTGAATCTTACATTCTTCGGCCATTTTTTTGACAATCTTGACCAGTTCCTTTCGCCGCTCTTCCGTAAGCGGCGGGATGTTAATCCTTATGATTTTGCCGTCATTGGAAGGCATCAGCCCCAGTTCGGATTTCTGTATGGCCTTCTCTATATTACCCAATGCACCCTTATCCCAGGGAGAGATTACAATCAACTGGCTTTCTGGAGCCGAAAGCGTCGCTACCTGGTTAATCGGCGTCTGCACTCCGTAATAATCAACTTTTATTCCGTCAAGAAGAGATATTGATGCTCTTCCCGTCCTTACTTTGCTTAAAGCCTTCTGAAAAAATTGCAGGTGGCTTTGCATGTTTTCTTTCAATTCATCAAAAATCAGTTCCGTCATGGTTCAGCTCCCACGATTGTTCCGACGTCTTTTCCGCATACTGCGTTTTTAATGTTTCCTTCCTTCCCGAGATTGAAGACGATCACGGGAAGATTGTTGTCCCGGCACAGTGATATCGCCGTTGCATCCATAACTCGCAAATTTCTTGAAAGTACTTCATTATAACTGATCCGCCTGAATTTCACCGCATCTTTATGAACCACCGGATCCATATCGTAGACACCATCTACTTTCGTGGCTTTGAGAATTATATCCGCCTTAATTTCAAGAGCTCTCAGGGATGCCGCCGTGTCGGTCGTAAAAAAAGGATTCCCCGTCCCTCCCGCAAATATGACAACTTTTTTATCAGCAAGGTATTTGATGGCCTTTTCCCGTATGAAGAATTCAACGACCCTTTTCATTTCTACTGCGCATAGAACCCTGACAGGTATGCCAACTCTTTCAAATGAACTCTCCATAGCAATACTGTTCATTACAGTTGCCAGCATTCCCATATTATCGGCCGATGCCCTGTCGATGCCTCGGCTGCTCACTTCTACTCCCCGGTATATGTTCCCTCCTCCTATGACAATCCCTATTTCGATACCCATGTCCATGATACTTCTTATTTCATCGGCTATATACCCCAGGACATCCGTATCTATACCGAACGGTTTTGAACCGAGCAGAAATTCGCCGCTTAATTTTAACAGCACTCTCTTGTATGCCGCTTCTTCCATTGCACCGTATGTAAGACAGGCCGGCTTTTTCCGCCGGCCTTTTAAAATAAAGACTATCTACAGCTCTTCTCCAAGCTGGAACCTTGCAAATCGTCTTACTATAATATTCTCTCCCGAATTTGCAATCATGCTATTAACAAGATCGCGTACGGTGATATCGCCATTTTTTATGAATTTCTGATCAAGAAGGCACACTTCTTCATAATATTTTTTCAGTTTCCCCTCTATTATCCTATCCATAATTTTTTCAGGCTTTCCTTCCTGCTGGGCCTGACTTCTGTATATTTCCTTTTCCCTTTCAAGTTCCTTCTCGGGTATTTCTTCCGGTTTCACATACTTGGGATTGGTAGCTGCTATCTGCATAGCGACATCACGGGCCATAGTACGAAAATTTTCAGTTTTTGCGACAAAATCGGTTTCGCAATTTATTTCCACAAGAATACCTATCTTCCCATCCATATGAATGTAGGAGGCTACCGTGCCTTCTTTTGCAGCTCTTGAAGAACGTTTTGTTGCTGCCGACAATCCTTTTTTTCTCAGATATTCTATAGCTTTTTCAAAATCTCCGTGTGCCGCCTGAAGTGCTTCCTTGCAATCCATCATACCGGCATTTGTCTTGTCTCTCAATTCCTTTACTTTTGATGCTGGAATACTCAATTTATTATACCTCCTCGGTTATAATATCCTCGGCGTCTTCACTTTCTGTCGCGTAGATTGCCTGATTGCCGTCTTCATCCCTTTCTGTCACGCTTTCCGGTACATCCAGCTCTTCTTCGCTTTCCTCTTTATCACTTTCCGCCTGTACGCGTTCTTCGAAAAGTTTTTGGCCTTCTTCTACTGCATCTGCAATTTTAGATGAAAATAATTTTATTGCACGAATAGCATCGTCATTTCCCGGAATCACATAATCTATATCGTCGGGATCGCAATTAGTATCGACTATAGCTATAATCGGAATCCCCAATTTGTGAGCTTCTTTTATCCCTATCGCTTCCCGTTTAGGATCTATCACAAAAAGAGCACCGGGCAGCTTTTCCATATAGCGTATCCCGCCGAGCACCTTCTGCAGTTTCTCACGCTGCTTTTGCAATTTCATTATTTCTTTTTTAGGGAATGAATTTACACTTTCATCTTCAAACATTTGATCAAATTTATTTAACTGATCTATACTCTTTTTGATAGTTACAAAGTTTGTCAGCATGCCACCGAGCCATCGCTGGTTTACATACGGCATGCCGCACCGCTCGGCCTCCGACTTAATCGACTCCTGGGCCTGCCGTTTTGTCCCAAGGAAAAGAACAGTTTTTCCTGAAGCGACTCTTTCGACGATAAATTCGTAGGCAATTTCGAAAAGCTGAACTGTCTGCTGAAGATCGACAATGTAAATTCCGTTTCTTGCCCCGAAAATGTATGGTTTCATTTTCGGATTCCATCGGTTGGTCTGGTGTCCGAAATGGACCCCCGACTCGAGCAACATTTTCATTGAAATATGGGCCATTTTATTTTCTCCTTTCGCTGTTTCGGCCTCCACCCTTATTTCGATTTTTCTACCCCGGGAACTTTTTTTAAGCAACAGCGGGATTCGAAAGGGTGTGTGTTTTTATATTTCGCGGTGGTACGAACTACCACAGACGCAGCAAATAATCAACAAAATATTAATCAATATCCTTAATTTATCTGGGAAAACATTTCACTTCGCGTCATTTGCTCATGTGTGGTACAGTGCATTTATATCTATATAATCGTGTGAAAGATCGGAAGCGAAAACTCTGAAGCAGGAATTTCCCATTCCGAGTTTTACCTCAACAGTAATTTTTTCTTTCTCCATAATGCCGGCAAGCATAGTTTCATTACCCCCGACTCCTGCTGAGCATTTAAATAGCGGATAGCCATCAAACAGAAGCTCTACTTTGTCTATGGAAAAAGGTACACCGGTTGTTCCTACTGCCGATATGATCCGTCCCCAATTAGGGTCTTTGCCGTAAAAAGCCGTCTTAACCAGATTTGATCGCCCTATCGCATAGGCACATTTTTTCGCATCGTGTTTTGTTCTGGCTCCGCTCACTATTATTTCTATTACTTTAGTGGCCCCTTCGCCATCTTTCACTATCGCTTTGGCCAGAGAAACCATAATATCTGCAAGAGCTTCTTTAAACTTTAAAGTTCCCTGCGCCGATTCAGTCAGTATCTTGTTTCCGGCGCATCCATTGGCAAGAAGTATTGCAGTGTCATTCGTCGACATACACCCGTCCACTGTAATTGCATTGAAACTGGACTCGAGTGATCCGTAAAAAACCGTTTTCAGACACTGAGGGTCAACAGCAGCATCAGTCATGATAAATGCAAGCATTGTGGCCATATCAGGCTCGATCATCCCCGCTCCCTTGGCAATACCGCACATGCAGATTTCCGAATCATCAACAGTAAGTTTTCTATATTCTATTTTAGGAAAGCGATCGGTAGTCATAATAGCCTCTTCGGCTTTCGGAATCCCGTCTACATCCAATCCTGCAACCAATTCACCTGTGGACGCAACAATTTTTTCAATGGGCAATCTTTTCCCAATGACCCCTGTGGAGGCTACAAGCACTAAATCGTCTTTGATATTTAACTGGTCGGCTGCTGCTTTCGCCATTGCCGCTGCATCTTTTTCTCCCTTTCGGCCGTTGGCGGCATTCGCATTTCCACTGTTTGCGATAATGGCTTGCGCTTTACCTGATTGTATCTTGGGAATAGTGTGAAGAACCGGGCCGGCTTTAAAACTGTTAGTCGTGAAGGCGGCGGCACACGCAGCCGGGATATCGGAAACAATAAGTGCAAGGTCTTTTTTCTTGTTGCCCTTTATTCCGCACGCAATTCCATTCGCCCGAAAACCGGGAACTCGAAATTCTTCTTTCATCCTTTATCCTCTCCACAAAGATGCTTTAATGCCTTCGCACTATACATATTATCTTCCGCAGCAGTGTTTGTACTTTTTTCCACTACCGCATGGGCAGGGATCATTTCGTCCCACTTTTTTTTCTTTTCTGCGCACCGTCTGCGGAGCCGCCTCCTGCTCCCCGCGACTCATTATATAATTTTGTTTTTGCTTCTGTTCAATTTCTGCCACTTCTTCATCACGCCTTATTTGAACCAGGCAGAGTTTCTGAAGCGTATCCTCTTTGATGCGATAGACCATCTCCATAAATAAGTCATACCCTTCCCTCTGGTATTCTCTCTTCGGATCTTTTTGGCCGTAACCGCGGAGCCCGATGCCTTCCTTAAGGTGATCCATCGCCAGGAGGTGATCTTTCCAATGGAAATCGAGTGATTGAAGCATAATGACTCTTACGATGTATTCCATCAAATCCTTACCGAATTCTTTTTCCTTTTTATCAAATAGATCCTTTACACCCTCAATTATACTATCCCTGATTTCTTCCTTTGACAGGGGATCGCGACCCGGATCCGAAAAATTAAGTTTAAGTGAAAACTGTTTGAACACAATTTCGTCCAGGGCATTGAGATCCCATTCATCAGGATGCATCCTTTCATCGATGTATTCTTCTATAATCGTACCGGTGACTTCTTCCAGAAGGTCATTTACTGTCTGCCACAGGTCAGTTCCTGCAAGAACTTCTCTTCTCTGCCTGTAAATTACCTCTCTCTGCCTGTTCATCACATCATCATATTCAAGCAGATGTTTTCTTATATCGAAATTTTGTCCTTCAACTCTTTTTTGGGCATTTTCTATCGCCCGTGATATTAGATTATGTTCAATCGGTTCCCCTTCTTCCACACCGATCCTGTTCATAACTGACGAAATCCTGTCAGCACCGAATATTCTGAGGAGATCGTCCTCCAGCGAAAGGTAGAAGCGTGATGATCCCTTATCGCCCTGCCGCCCTGATCGTCCGCGGAGCTGATTATCGATACGTCTGCTTTCATGCCGTTCTGTTCCCAGAATATGCAGTCCGCCGAGTTCAGCAATTCCTTCTCCAAGTTTTATATCCGTCCCGCGGCCAGCCATGTTCGTGGATATAGTAACCGATCCGGGCTGCCCCGCCTGCGCGATAATTTCTGCTTCTTTCTCATGGTTTTTCGCATTCAGCACATTGTGCTTTATGCCATGTTTCGAAAGCTGTTTGCTCAAAAGTTCCGATTTTTCTATGGATATGGTACCTACCAGCACAGGCCTTCTGATAGCATTCAGTTCCTTGATTTCGTCAATCACTGCATTGAATTTCTCTTTTTGTGTTTTGTAAATAAGATCAGGATAATCGATTCTGATCATGGGCATATTTGTCGGAATTACAATAACTTCCAGATTGTATATTTTCTGGAACTCCGCAGCTTCGGTATCCGCCGTACCTGTCATACCGGCCAGTTTTTCATACATCCTGAAATAATTCTGAAAAGTGACGGATGCCAGTGTTTGATTTTCCTGCTCAATTTTTACTTTTTCTTTTGCTTCCAGCGCCTGGTGAAGACCATCGCTGTAACGCCTGCCAGGCATTACTCTTCCAGTAAACTCGTCCACAATAATGACCTGGCCTTCTTTCACAAGGTAATCCACGTCCCGTTTAAAAAGAGTGTGCGCCTTCAAGGCCTGGTTCACATGATGAAGAATTTCGATGTTTTTAGGTTCATAGAGGTTTTGAACTTTCAATAACTCTTCAACACGTGCCACTCCCGCTTCGGTCAGGACAACGGTTCTGCTTTTTTCATCTATCGAAAAATGTTCATCTTTCCTCAGACGCGGAATCACCTGATTGATCCTGTAATATTTATCCGTTGATTCCTCGGACGGGCCTGAAATAATAAGAGGTGTTCTGGCTTCATCAACAAGAATACTGTCTACTTCGTCTACAATTGCGTAATTGAAATCCCGCTGCACATAATCTTCAATCCTGAATTTCATGTTGTCACGCAAATAGTCAAAACCGAATTCATTATTAGTACCGTAAGTTATGTCGCACCCGTATGCCGCCCTCCGTTCATCATCACTCAGTCCATGCACAACGGTTCCCACGGATAATCCCAAATAACGATATACAGGACCCATCCATTCCGCATCCCGTTTTGCCAAATAGTCATTTACGGTCACTACATGGACTCCCTTACCTGAAAGTGCATTGACATAAATAGGTAATGTGGCTGCCAAAGTCTTTCCTTCACCTGTTTTCATCTCTGCAATTTTACCTTCATGAAGAACAAGCCCCCCGAGAAGCTGCACGTCAAAAGGACGCATGCCCACCGTCCGATTCGCCGCTTCTCGAACTACAGCAAAGGCTTCTGCCACAATATCCTCTAATTCGGCACCCTGGCCGATTTTGTCCTTGAAATAATTGGTTTTTGCCTGCAATTCCATATCGTTCAGGCTTCGTATAGATGGCTCAAGAACATTTATTTCATCGACTATATGAGATAAACGCTTTAATTCACGATCATTTTTGCTTCCAATTATTTTTTTGACTATAAAATTCAGCATAGTTCCCTCATAAAAAAGCCCGGCAATATATTACCGGGATGAAGTGTCTGATATCATTGCTGCGGCTGAATTGGTGCAAGGGCTAAAAGAGATAGCGGCGAGGATTCACGTATACTCCGTTTTCCATTACCGAATAGTGGAGATGAGGACCCGTGCTCCGTCCCGAATTTCCCACATACCCTATGACATCGCCGCGTTTTACCTGTTGGCCTTTTTTGACCGAAGGTTTCAGCAGGTGAGCGTAACAGGTCGATAATTCCTTTGTATGTTCAATCCAGATTACATTTCCTAAATTTCTGTCCTTAACTGATACTTTTGCAATTACTCCATCAGCCGGTGCAACCACTTCCTTGCCCAACTTTGTTGCGATGTCAATCCCTTTGTGAAATTCCCTCTTTTCTGTGAAGGGTGACACTCTATACCCGAACTCCGATGTTACCCACCCTATAGCAGGCCAAATGGATGGCGTCGATGCAAGGATAGATTTCTGGTTTTCCAAATATTGCAGCAGTTCCTGGAAACTTTCTTCCTGCCTTGACGCCTCATCCAGCAGTTGATCTACATTTTTGTGTATCTCATTTATCAGGGCCTGCTCCATTTCAGAAAGCCTGCTTTTCGTTTTTGATTCATCGGGAATTGATCCGCCAATTCCTACCAAATTATCATTTTTTTCACAATTTTCCAAGTTTGCCATAATTCGTATTTTTCTGTCAAAGTTATTCAACTCGATCATTTTTCTTTCGACCGTCTCTACCTTCCCGGCCAAAAGATCGATGTGTCTTTTCTGTAAATTGTTTACGAATGCAAGCTTGGAAAGTTTGTCACGGGTTTTTCGGTGCTTTATGAAATCCTGAGATAAAAAGAAAAATGTTGCCAATCCGATTACAACTAATAGGGAGAGCAGTTTCACTGCGTAAGCCGGCAGTATAAATTTACGAGCAGCTTTTTCTCCCTGTGGAATGATGATAAAGGTAAAGTGGGGTTTTTTCATCTCCAGTCCTTCAGTCAAATGATTCGCAGGCAATCATCATCCGCAAAGTGTGAAGACGTTATCAGAATCGGTTAAAATGTCAAGAAAACTTTCGCGACTTTCACTTAAAAGCTCCTTATACCGGCAACACTCAACTTACCGGACGCTCCCCATGACACTACATAAGCAATATAAGTGAGAGTAAGTAACGCTGACACAATGCTTTTTAGTCACTTGTCCATTAGAAATTCGCGAGGCTCAGACCTGTGTTTCGATCATGTGTCGTCTTGCGAAACTGTGCCGGCAAACTTTGCATTTATTTATCTTTCCCCTTTTCCACTGCAATAAGCGGGTCACCAACTTCGACTTCGTCTCCCGGCGAAACGAGGACCTCTGTTACTTTTCCGCTTACTTCAGAAACAAGATTGTTGAGCATCTTCATCGCCTCGAGAACAATCAATATCTGCCCTGCCGTTACTTCATCCCCTTCGGAAACGGGGATCTCGTTAACTACTCCTTTAAGCGGCGACCGTATATCACCTGACTGGGCGAGTTCTTCGATCTCTTTGGCTGTCAAGGTAAGGCGTCGCTGCGCTCTGCCTGCCTCGGGATCCAGCTCCGTGAGAATCGGTTCGGGGTGGTGATCTATCACAAGATATGTTACTGCATCCCCCTGTTTTGTTTTTCTCTGCGGTCCGATTTCGATAATGTGGCTTTTTCCATAGGCGTCTACAAAATCAAATTTCTCTCCAAGATTGAAGCCGCCTTTTTTAAACCATATCCGCGGCGGCAGCACCCACGTTTTTCCAAAATTTTCTTCAAACTTGAAAAATGAGACGGCATCATTCGGGTGCTGCAAATAAAGCACCAGTTCATCATCGGAAGCAGGCCTCCCAAGCCTGTGTTCCAAAACCCGCCGCTCTATATCTATATCGATATCATCAATCTTCTGATAACCCTTTTCATTTTCAACTATTTTTTTCCAATCCGGTCCGAAGACCGCCTCGTATATCTCATCTGAAGGCCAATAAAAAGGCAGCTCGCCATAGCGTCCAAGCATAAGATTTTTTAAATCATCATTCGCTTTCTTATATCTTTTCTTTTCGAGAACATTACTGATGGCCGTCGTCCAGAGTATCTGCGACCCCGGAGTGACACTCCACCAGTTTCCCAATTCCTTCTGAACCCGCGGAAGTTCATGTTGCAGTATTTCCGGCATCCTGTTTAAAAAATCACCTTTGACGGCCTGCTCAAAGCTTGAACCCGTGGCGCCTCCCGGCAGCTTATGAATCTGAACAGTCGGATCGAATCCGAAAAACTGAGATTCGAAGTCTTTGTAATACTCCCGTTCAGGCCTTAGCACATTTGAAGTTTCGACTACTTTATCCCTGTCCAGACCGACCGCTCGACATCCATATTCCTGCAATGTATCAATGACAGTCAGAATGGGCGGAGGGCCATAAAATCCAGTAAAGGCATGATCACCTGCATCTACTATTTTGGCGCCGTTTCTCACTGCCGCCACAATTCTCCCGATATCGTCGCCGTCTGTATTATGGCCGTGATAATGGATGATCAGATCAGGATAGGCATCAGCAATTGCTTTCACTAAATCACCTATCCGTTGTGAAGTGCCGAGCCCACCATGGTTTTTTATGCATAAAATTATGTCAGGTCCCGTAACCTCAAGAATTTCTCTTACTTTATGAACATAAAATTCATTCGTATGCTCCGGACCAGTCGAAAAACATATTGACGGTTCCAAAATCGCTCCGGCTGCTTTCACTTCTTCGAACACCGAAATCATGTTCGGGATATAATTCAGAAAGTCGAAAACCCGCCACACATGAACATAACGTGCAAAACTTCTAACTGTAAGTCTGATGACATTTTCCGGATATGGTCTGTAGCCAAAAAGATTAACTCCTCTGCACAAAGTCTGAAACATTGTGTCAGGCATATAATGACTCAGAATATCGAGCTTTTCGAGCGGATTTATTTGCTTGCGCAGCATATCAACATGAACGGAAGCCCCTCCCGTAATTTCAAGAGAAAAATATCCGGCTGCATTTCGCTCTTTTGAAACAAGAATCTGCGTATGCGGCATAATTCTATTCTTGTAGTCCGATTGCGAAAGGTCGCGTTCCGTATTTGTAACGAAATATCCATTCGCCCCCCTTACTCTTTCAAGAACGGCCGACACTCCCCGTTCTTTCAATTCAAGAGGAGTTATTCTTTCAAAAGGCTGACTTTGCTCCATTGTGATCGATCTTTCATCCTAAATTTCTATAGTGCCAATCAATATGCATAGGGGTTTATTTTTTTTGCGTGAATCTCTGCTATTAGTTTTGCCAGTTTCGCCACTTCCCTCGCTGATTCGGGATACTGGAATATCTGCTGATGCGTTTCGATATATGATGTATCGAACAGCCCCTTTTTAAAATCAGGTTCATCGCAAATCGCGAGATAGAAAGGGATTGTCGTTTGCGGCCCGACTATAAGAAAATCCTTAAGCGCTCTTTTCAGGCGCTGAACAGTTTGCTCCCAATTATAACCTCTTACCGTCATCTTGACCAAAAGCGAATCGTACTCCGTAGGGACCCTGTATCCCTGATAGACGATTCCATCAAGTCTGATCCCGGGACCCCCGGGAGATTGGTATACTTCAACAAGTTTCCCGCCCTCCGGCATAAAGTTGCTTTTCGGATTTTCCGCGTTTATCCTGACCTGAATCGCCTTGCCCAGCAGGTGAAAGCGTACGCTGGAAATATCAAGATTCCCTCCAGCTGCAATTTCGATCTGTTCCCGAACTATATCTATTCCGGTAAGAACTTCAGTCACTGTGTGTTCGACCTGAAGCCTGGTATTCATCTCCATAAACCAGAAATTGTTTGTGTGAGGTTCGACGAGAAATTCAACAGTTCCTGCATTGACATACCCTGATTGCCTGGCTGCCTTTACAGCTGCGCTGCACATGGATTCCAGTACATCCTGAGGTAAATCGGCAGGCGCAATTTCCAGGAGCTTCTGATGCCTCCTCTGTATTGAACAGTCGCGAGTACCCAGATGAGAAACATTGCCATGTTGATCGGCCAGAATCTGCACTTCTACGTGGCGCGGCGCAATGATGCATTTTTCCGCATAAATTCTGCCGTCATTAAAAGCGGATAAGGCTTCATTACGGGCATAGGGCAGTTCATTTATCAATTGATTTTTATTTTCAACCTTTCGTATCCCTCTTCCGCCGCCTCCTGCAGATGCTTTTAACATTAACGGATACCCATATTTTTCCCCAAAAGCGAGCGCTTCCGAAATACCTTCATTTCCGCCTGCAAGATCTCCCGTACCCGGAATAAACGGGAGCCCGGCTTTTTCCATTATTTTCCGAGCTACTACTTTATCACCCAGATTTCGTATGACCTCCGGGGGGGGACCGATAAAGATGATGCCCGCCTTCTCGCATGCTTCTGAAAAATCGGCGTTTTCAGCGAGAAAACCGTAACCGGGATGAATTGCTCCGGCGCCGCTTACCCGTGCCGCCCAGATAATCCGGTCTATATCGAGATAGTCTTTTCTCGGCCCGTCGCCGATCAGAATCGCTTCATCCGCAAATCTGATAAAAAGCGATTCCCGATCCGGTTTCTCATAGACCGCAACCGCTTCAAGCCCAAGCTCCTTCACTGTTCTAATAACACGGAGCGCTATTTCTCCCCTATTCGCTACCAGCACTTTTTTAATTTTTTCTCGAGGCATAAATACTATTCTCTTCTTGCTTCAGGTGAAATTGAAGTGCGGAATCATACCTGCAACTATTAATGAAGTCAAGACAATTGGTTCCTCACTATAAGGGCTTTTAATTCATCTTTTTGATAAACTGTTAATTATCTGCAATTTTATCGGATAGTGAAGGAATCATATTTTTGAAATTTTTTATTATATCCAGCGGCAGTTTTAATACTCTCAGAAGTATTCCCGTTACCGGTTCAGATAAAGTATCGACTGGAGCAAAATCAACAGAAGGATTTTCTATATTACCCTTGACAGTAAGAGCAACAACAATGAATCGATTTTTTTCGCCTGTCAAAATCCACCCAACCAAAGGAATAAGCCCCAAAAGCTTATCCACACTTTCGAGAGGCTCCACTATCACAGCAGCATCGATTGATCTATCTGTGATTACATAATGTCCTGCTGATGAAGCTTGAAGAGAATCACTGTCAAAGAAAAAATCATCGAAATGAACAACGCCCTCCCTGATTTTGAATGTAGACGAAATCTTGTTATAGGAGAAACCGCTGCCGGTAAGATCGAGTTCTCCGCTCTTGAATATTTTGTAAGGATTGAGAACCGCAAATATCTTTGAAAGAAGTGAATATTTCTTGATATGGCCTTCCCGTGCCGTAAATGATAATTCACCATTCAATGAATCTGTATTGCCCCATATGCGGCCATCCAGAGAAGCCACGCCATCTATTTTACCGGACGTTGAGTGACAAGCAGGTATACATTTATCAATTTCAACATCACATAGGTGAATTGCGAGATTAATATCTGGTTTCCCTGTATTGTAAATATTTATCGAACCTTCAATTAAACCGGATTCAAGGTCGGCACGAATGCCTGACAGGCGGATTCCTGCACAATCAGCATTAAGCTGTGCATGAGCGTTTTCGATGGTGACACCATAAATTAGGGCGTTTTTAAAATTAACCGCACAATCTGCACTCAAGCCCGCAGGAAATACCAAATCTCTGCCACCACTGTCTTTCTTCACATCTACACCTTCAAGATCTGCTTCTCCCTTAAACAGGAGAGGACCTTCACACAGCAGCTCACCGGACAGGCGCGCAGACATGTTTTTATGTTTGATTTCGAAATCCCGGGACGAAAGGACTGTGTCTTTCACCGTCAAAGGACCATTGAGCGTTACCTGTTCCCCGTTGTATGCAATACAGGCATTACGGCAATTGATATTACCGGCGATATTTATCTTCCTTTCCCATTCCATCTGAACGCCTATATCAACTAATCCGCCTGCGAGCCGGTAATCAGAGCCTTGTATCCCCAGCTTCGACAGATCCAGTGTTCCCTTTATTTCGCATTCTCCCTTTTTTTCCGTGAATACAGCATCCACGCCTATTTTTTCGGAAATTGAATGTATCGAAAAATTGCGGATTGCAATGTGCAATTCCGGCCAAAGCACCGCTGCAAGTTCACCGGATCCTTTGACATTGTCTCTCACCGGACTGAACCTCATCGCACCTGCCCGCACATGATCCGCCTTAATTCTTATATCCCCTTCGGTTCTGGGGCCATCACCTCTTCCGATAACCTTGACTTCGGCATGTTCCCCAAGGCCGAAGGGCATATTTTCCGTCCAGGGGAATATTGCAGTCATATCGTATTGATAGGCATTATTCTGCAGAAGCTTCGGAATTGTCAATTTCAGTTCATTCACCTGATATCCGTCTAAAAAGCCCCTTGCATCAACTTTCAATGGATCCTTAAAATTTGCTTTTTGCGCTGCAGCGTACAATTTTTTTATTTCACGCCCCGACCAGCAAAAGGAACCCTCTGAAATGCCCGCTCTTCCTTTTATTCTGACCGGCTCCGGGACCGAGCTATCTGAATAGATATCGACAACACCCTCTATCTCTCCTGCTTTGATGTTTGAAACAGGAGCGAGTATTCCATGCAACTCCGGTGTGACCATGACAGCCTTCCAGGCTGTACAGAAGTCGGCAATTTTCATGTTCAGATCAACAGCTACGGAAAGCGCAAGTTTTCTGTCTGTAATATCATGGAACACAAGGTCGACAGATTCTATTTTTGAATTGCCTGCAATACCTGTAAGATTTCGGAAAAAGAGGTCTCCTCTTAGAAAACCGCACTCTCCGCTAATGTTATCGACATGACTGTCGTCGTACCCGGCCTGGAAACTGCACCCATCCAGAACGGCCGCCACCGAAAACCCTTTGGCAAACTCTCTTGAGAAAAGATTGTTCAGCTTGCCGCTGTAGGCAGCTTTCGAAACGCTGATATTGCCGCCGCGAATCTGTCTATCCAAGAGAAGAGACAACCAGTGAGGAAATCTTTCTAAAGGAAGAAGACTGACAATTTTTTCATAATCCAGTTTTGTGGAGCCGAATTTCACGTTAATAAGAGATTCTGACAGCGAACCGATACCGTTTACACCAGATACGCTTCCCGTTCCTGTTATATCTGCAAAATCCGATTTTATGGAAATATGCTCAAAATTATAACGGCCCTTACTGCCGCTTGCCCGCACTTCTCCCTTTACAGTGCCGAGTTTTGCCGACTGCCATGGAAGCGACAATTCACTCGCATTTACATGGACTGTAAAAAAAGATTCCGAAACACCGATTTTGAACTGAGAAGTTAAATCCACAAAACCTTTTAGATCAAAACCGAGATTCTCTATCCCGATGCCTCGCAAATAAACTTCACATTGCAATGAAGTAATTCCGTTATGAACTTCTACTGCTGCTTCGCCTCCCATTGTCCGCAGATGAAACAAGGCTGAATTCGAATTAAATGATCCTTCTATATCATCCAGAACAATGACAGCAGATTCCTTTTCTATAATCACTTTTCCCCCCTTCACTTCAACAGGAGGAATGTCTATCTCTGCCATCGCCCGCACATTGCATTTGTGCAAACGATAACGCAGTACTGGATTGTAAAAATCGAGACGGTTTATCCTGATCTTCCCTAAAATAATATGTCGCAATGAAATTCTTGCATGGATTCGCCTGGCAACAACGTGGTAGTCGGCGGGCGTACCGATTTTTACATTGGTGAGTTCAATCCGGGGTATTGGATAAATTGATGCTTTCGCTTCTCCAACTGTTACTTCTGTTCCGAAACGCCTTTTCAGGTTTTGCTGAACAATACTTCCAAGCAGCTCCGGATGTGTATTGAAATAAAAAAAGAACCCCGCTGAAAGAAAAGCGGCAATGAAGATTGCACCGCATAAAATGAGAAGTCCTGTTCGATACCGCACCATTCTCCAGACCTTTGGATTTTCCAGGTAAATTTCGATAAAGGTTATTACAGGAGCTTCTTCAATTCTTCTTTAAAGCCGTCATAGGTCTTCTTATCAAACAAGACAAGCCTGACTTTTTCAATGTCTTTATATTCTTTCAGATATGAAATTATTGTAGAAAGGGCAATGCGTGCCGCCTCATGCAGCGGGTATCCGTATACTCCGGCACTAATTGCGGGGAATGAAATACTTTTCAATTTTTTTTTCGAAGCTATCTTCATGCTTTCACGATACGCACAGGCAAGAAGCTCGGCTTCTCCTTTATCACCACCCATGTATACCGGTCCTACCGTATGAATTACAAATTTGGCTTTTAATTTTCCTCCTGTAGTAATCACTGCGTGACCCGTTTGACAATGGCCAATTTGCCGGCACTCTTCCATTATGGCAGGACCCCCCGCACGATGAATCGCCCCGTCGACTCCACCTCCTCCCCTCAAACCTGAGTTCGCTGCATTTACTATTGCATCGGTTTCCTCTTTGGTGATATCTCCTTCGATAAGGGTCACGGTAGACCTATTTATCATTACTTTCACAGGCTGCCCCTTTCCGGAATACCCGTTCCCTCACCATATACGAGCATTCTGTATGTTTTTTCTATTCTGTTCCAATTTTCCTCTCTGTCCATGGACCAATATCTGCCTATTACCGAAACAACGGAACCAAGATCCAATTTCTGACACTGCTGTTCGATTTTTTCTATATAAAGTGCGCCGCTTTCAGGCCTTTCGCCGCGCCTTCCAAGCATTGCGTGCACATAGAGCTCTTTTACCCCCTTCTTCTTTGCCATCTCCATAAGTGCGCACAAATGATCGACTGACCCGTGGGAACTGAAAAAAGATACAATTCCCATCAAGTGCAGTGCACTGCCTTCTAGAATGGATGAGTCCATGACTTTGTTCAAGGCCTCGATTTTCATGAACGACCCTTCGGCGATTGCCCTGTTTATCCTCACCCGATCCGAATATATCCTTCTTCCCGCGCCTATATGAAGATGGCCAACCTCCGAATTTCCCACGGTTTTTTCAGGCAGCCCCACGGCTTCGCCCGAGGCTTTCAGGATGGAATGCGGGTACACGCTCATCAAACGGTCCATAACAGGGGTTTTTGCCTCGTAGATTAAATTATTCCGTCCCTTTTCTCCAAGTCCCCACCCATCCAAAATCAAAAGCAGCACCCTTTTTTTTACTTCGATATCGCCGCAAATGAGAGAATGACCTGCCATAGCCGGCGGTATGTCAATCCCCATTAAATGCAGTATCGACGGAGCCACGTCAGAAAGTTCTCCATTGCGTCTAAGCCGTAAATTATCGTCTTTTGAGACGATAATGAACGGAACCGGCGAATCGGTATGTCCGGTATCTATTTTTCCATCGGGATAATACCATTTTTCGACAGTTCCATGATCTGCCGTTACTATAGAGATAACATTGTTCTTCTCCGCCTCCTCCAGAACGATTCCAAGGGCTTCGTCTACTGCTTCTACTGCATCAATAACCGCGTTTCTGTTTTCTATATGCCCTACTACATCAACGTTAGGATAATTGACAATAAGTATGTCCCTTGATTTATCCCGCATTTTGGTAATCACATTTTCCGTGATTTCATCGATCGACATTCGCGGCGCTTCATCAAAAAGAACAACGTCTTTTCTTGTAGCAATGATAATCCGTTCCTCTCCTGCCTCTGCAGCTGAACGCTTACCGTTCAAAAAGTATCCCAGATGAATGGCTTTTTCAGCTTCTGTAATCTTCGTCTGGAGCTTTCCCGCCCTTGCGATCACTGAGCTCAGTGTATCGGTAATGCATTCTTCGGGGGGGAATGCCACAGCGACCGGTAGCCCCTTTTTATATTCTATCATCGTGGCAAAATTCAGGTCCAGATCCCGCTCAACGGGAAATTCTCCAAAATTCCTTTCCGTGAGACTTCTGGTAAGTTCAATTTCCCGCTCTCCCCTTATATTATAGAAAATTACCGAATCACCTCTTTGCAGGCGTCCTTCAGGATTTCCTTTTTCATCTAAAAGCACCAGCGGCTCCAGCATCTCGTCATCCACTCCTCTCTTGTAGGCAGCACTAAGTGCACGTGAGAGGGCATTCGTTTTTGTTGCGGTCATTGATCGTATCCTCTTCACCAATTCGCGTTGACTTTGATATCTAATACAGCGCGTATTGAAAGTCAAACTAACTTAATTTTCTGTTCAAGGCTGGACTTTTTAATTATAGTCGCGTATATCCCTAGGAAAATAAAGTGACGGACGACCTTTGGGCATCTTTCCTGAAAAGTTCAATCGGAGAGTATTCCGTCGCAAGAGGCTGCAGAGAACCGAATTTCGTACAATGTCTGAAGAAAAGCTTGAAAAAACACAAGAAGAAATTTTAAGAGAAAGAGCTGAGGTGCTTGCCCTGGCAGGCAGAAAAATGTCCGACGCCCTCGAGCGGCTCGATAGTTTAGGAAGATCCATCAATAAAAAAATTGAATGCATCCGCCTTGTCGAAAAAAACATGTCTGTAGAAGAATCTTTCTACAATGATTTGAACTCTGAAATTGCAAATTTTAACGAGGCCAGGGAATACGCCAAATTGAGGCAGTATTATCTTATTGTGACCAGAGAGGCCATGGGATTCCGGAGACATACATGGGTCGAAGAGACTTATAAAATACCGCCTAAAAAAGGGGAGTTTTCGAGGTGCGATGAATCGGTATAAAAACCAGCGGATTAAAATGATAGAAAATCAAATCAAAGCACGAGGTATCACTGATGAAGCTCTCCTGAGGGCCATGGAAACGGTTCCACGCCATTTGTTTGTAGATGAAGGAATTATCGGTCAGGCTTATTCGGACAACCCGCTTCCGATTGGCGAACGGCAAACAATATCGCAGCCCTATATTGTTGCGCGTATGACAGAGGCACTCCAACTGCGCGGCGATGAAAAGGTTTTGGAAATCGGAACCGGTTCCGGATACCAGACAGCAGTTCTTTCTCTGCTTTGCGACAGGGTGTTTTCTGTCGAAAGGATCGCAGGACTCGCCACAAGAGCACGTAAATTACTTGATTCGTTAAAATATTTCAATGTATTGATACGAGTTGCAGACGGAACGTATGGCTGGAAGGATGAAGCCCCTTTTGATGCGATAATTACAACCGCAGGAGCACCTCAAGTTCCCAAAACCTTTATAGAGCAGCTTGCACCGGGAGGCCGCCTTGTGATACCAATCGGTGACCGGAATTCGCAGACACTGATAAAACTGACTCGTCTGTCCGATAATCCCGAAACCACTAAGTCGGAGAACCTGGGGGGCTGCCGCTTTGTAAACCTAATCGGAGAACACGGCTGGAAAGGCTGAAGCTTCGCCATGATCAAAAGAATGTATGACTGGGTCCTGCACTGGGCCGAAACGCCATACGGAACGTGGGCTCTTTTTTTTCTTGCATTTGCCGAATCAAGTTTCTTCCCGGTTCCTCCCGATGTTCTCTTGATTACGCTCGCGATTTCAATTCCGGCCAAATCTTTCCGGTATGCGTTGGTTTGTTCTGCAGGTTCGATCGCCGGAGGAGCATTGGGATATTTAATTGGGCTGCAGCTGATGGAAGTCGCCGGATTTCGAATAATCGACTTCTACGGGCTATCCGAAGAATATACGTCGATAGGCGACCTTTACAATCGATATAACGCCTGGGCGGTAATGATAGCAGGGTTTACTCCCATACCCTATAAAATCTTTACAATTGCCGGAGGTGCTTTTCAGATAGATTTTTCTGTATTCATGGCCGCATCAGCAATCAGCAGAACCGCCCGTTTTTTTCTCGTAGCGTGGTTCATCTATCTTTTCGGCGCAGGAATACGTTTATTTATAGACAAATATTTTAATTTATTGACTGTTTTATTTACTGTCCTTCTTGCGGGAGGCTTTATACTCATTAAATATATTGTGTAAAATGGTGCTGAAACGAATACATTTATTTTCCGGTTTTATGGTGTTGCTGTCTCTTTGTTTTTCCTGTGCCGCTCCACGGGGTGTAAAAGGTGTATACCACCGGATGAAAGAAGGTGAAACCCTTTCACAGATTGCCCACAGATACAAAATTCCGGTAAACGAACTGGCCTCAGCCAACAGAATCCGGGATCCCGACAGGATAGACTCCGATATTGTCCTCTTTATACCGGGAGCAAAAAAGGTCCGGTCTGCATCCGCCTCGGAGGCTGACCCGCTTGCTGACCAGTTTTCTAAAGCAGCAAAAAAATCTTCAATGAAAGAAGTAAAACCGAAACCGGTGCATGAACTTGAGGCTGCACGAGGCTCGGCAGGTGCTGAAATTCAAGAGGAAAACCTTGCCGAGACAGTCAAGATTGAACGTCTTGATACGCCTGAAAAAGCCTCCTCTCGAATTGGAGAAACTCACTCACCGTCGGAGAACGCACTATCAGCTGAAAAAAAAGAAAATAAACTCCCCCCTCCCGTTTCCGCTTCAACAGGCGTGGCAGAACCGAAAGAGAAATCTCTTCCTGCCAGAACAGGAAAACTTGAATTTATATGGCCCCTTAAAGGAAATATTTCGACTCAATTCGGACGGCAGGCTGATGGAACCGTTTCAAATGGAATCACCATCGTTTCGAAAAAAAACAACATTGTGAAAGCGTCTGAAGACGGAAAAGTCATTCATTCAGATGCTATCAAGTATTACGGAAATACTGTCATGATAAAACATAGAAAAGATTACATGAGCATATATGCGAATCTGAAGTCCAGAAAAGTAAAAACAGGGGATATGGTCTTAAGAGGCGACAGTATTGCAACTGCCAACCTTGATGAAAAAACTGGGTCTCATTTTCTTTATTTTGAAATACGATATAAAAACGGACCCAAGAATCCTATTCGCTATTTTCCTTAAAATACATTTATGAGGCATCAATTATGAAGGTAACAAAAGATCTTTACGCATATGAATGGAAAAATCCTTTTGAAAACAATTGCAACAGTTATTATATCGGCGGGAGTACAGGTGCTCTGATAGACCCGGGCCTTTCATGTTTTTTCCCGGACCTTCTGGCAAGAATGGAAGAGGATGGAATCGCGCAGGAAGACATTCGTATAGTTATCAATACTCATTCACATCCGGACCATTTTGAAGCATCGGAGCTCCTTAACGGAAAGGACAATGTTCTGGTATGCATGCTGAAGGAAGAAGTGGAATTTTACAATTCCACAGGTAAAAATATGTATGATATGTTCGGACTCCGTGCACCCGAAATCACTATAGACATGCAGCTTAAAGAAGGACCTGTTACTTTTGGCAGTGAAAATTTTGAAGTTGTCCATGTCCCGGGCCATTCACCCGGATCTCTTGCTCTCTACTGGCCCGTGAAAAAAGCTCTTTTTTCGGGCGATGTACTTTTTTTCCAGAACGTAGGCAGAACGGATTTCCCCGGAGGAGACAGCCGTCTTCTAAAAGAGAGCATAACCAGACTGTCGCACTACGATGCAGAATATCTTTTACCAGGTCATATGGAGCTAATTACGGGCAGTAATAACGTACAACGGAATTTCAGCTTAATCATGGATCATGTACTCGCGTACTTATAATTACCTGAGATGAAACGGAAAAGGATTCTCTAACGGAATGTTTGCGGGCAATTGATCTGTTCGTAATGTTCTCTTTTTTACTTTACCGGAAGCCGGCGGACCGTTCCTTTACCATCTTTATAAAAAGCCGACATTATTTTCCATGAATCATCTTTGTTTTCAAGATAGACCACAACATCAGCTGTTCCTGCTGTTCCCTTGACACGGAACCCAAATTGTGCATTTTTTTTCTCGTCGGTTAATTGAACGAATCTCCTGCGAACCAGTCTCAATCTTCTGTTATCACCTGTCTGAGCCGCTATTTCGGGGTTTTTGATGACAAATATTTTTGCCGTTTTCAGGGCGGACGCGCTTTTATAACTGAAAAATAATTCTCCTGCATGAGGAAATGCCATTGCTATAAACGCAAACACGGCAAAAACGGCAGCAATTTTAAAAATCTTTCTCCTCGAATTTTCTGCTGTTGAAGACGCATCGCCATAATTTTCATAAATGGGGCCATCCTCTGCCATGCGTTCAGAATCGTATGTGGCATTCAAATTTTCATCGGAATATGCCTGATAAGAAATTAAATCCTTTTCGAAACCGTCGGATGTTGTCCCGATTTTAAGCATTTCTCCGGCACCACAATACTTGCATTTAGCATGCACCAGAGGTTTTTTAAATTTTATTGGGCCGATATCGCTGATCCGACCACATTCAGGGCAAGTAAATAGCATGATATTCCTTTATTGATTCCTTCATTTCTTTAGATATTATCCTCAATTACTAGAAATTCTTGATTTTCAGATACCGAAGACAGTACCCGATGACAAAGAATGTGTAACCGGCTTTAAGTAAGTGATGAAAAAGCTCATGCATTTTTTACTTAGGGCATAAAGAAGTTTTTTACAAAAAAATTATTTCAGACAGTAGCACACTACAAGTTCCTGACAAGATTTTTATTTCTCCCCGTCAGTTCTCATTTTTTTGTCGTATGAAAAAAGGACTACCGGATTGAAACACCAGAATAAATGTGATTGTCCTTGCACATTACTGCACGGCGGATTCATCTCGAGACATTTACCAACACGCCGGCTGCATCTATTCGCAAAAGGGCAGCCGTCCGGACTTACCGATTGCTCACTTTTCGGTGATTCAAAGTGAATTAATTCTCCTCGTGCACTATCAATAAGAAGCTCCGTATACGGATGACGGGGTTCATTGATTATTTTTGAAGCAGGACCAATTTCTACTATCCGTCCTGCGAGCATCACACATATGCGATCGCTTATCTTCCGTGCAACACCGATGTCATGGGTTACAAAAATAATGGTCAATCCTTTTTCAATCTGAAGATTTAAAAGTAATTTTATTACTTTGGCCTGCACACTGGGATCCAGCGCGCTTGTCGGTTCATCGGCCACGATAAGCACGGGATCATGTACTAACGCACGGGCAATGCATAAACGCTGAATGGCGCCCATATTTAGTTCATGAGGGTGACGCATGAGAAAATCGGGCTCAACCGGCAGATGAACATCAGTCAATGCATTGAGCACTTTTTTTCTTTCTTCTTCATTTTGTGTCCCGCTTCTTTTTTTACTGGCTGCTGCGCCTGAAGACTTATTTTGAATATGCAGCGGTTCCGCCACAATATCATAGACAGTAAAGCGATGGCTGACCGATTCAGCCGGATTTTGATAGATAATCCCAACTTCGGATGCAAAGGAGAAACGCTCGTTTTTAATCCATTCATCAATAGTGCGATCTTTAAATGTTCTCATCCCTGAGTCTTGCTCAATGGCACCGGCGGCTATCATCGCAAGTGTTGTTTTTCCTGATCCTGTTTCACCTACGATTGTAAGAATCTCACCTGCACGAAGCGATACACTGGCATTATCGACCGCCGTAATCCTGCCGTACGCCTTTTTAATCTGTTTCAATTGAAGAAGATCGACAATCCCCCCCCGCACACACCGCACTTTATGCGTTCCGGCCTGAGTAAGCTGAATTGATGTTCTTCCGCATTCCTCCACCGCTTGTGTGCAGCGAGGCCGGAACAGACATCCAAGTATAGGTGCATGTCCGCCCTCTCTATCCGCTCCTGCAGCAATATGCACATGCGGCTCCGTTTTTCCGTCGCTAAGCCTGTGAACATGTGTATAACGATAAAACGCGTCACCACGCATACCTCCCAGATCCCTTACTGCATCCATTGTCGGAAAAGAGCGGCACATCGCAACTGTACAAGGATGGAAGAGGGTTTGCATAAGATCGCGAGCCGGCAGAACCTCCATTATTTGGCCGAGATACAACATTATCGCCTCGTCGGCCGTTTTTACCGCAAGATCAAGATCATGAGTTATGAGCAGAATTGCCGTTCCTTTCGACTTAAGCTCTTTTAGTAAAGAAATCATAAATGCTTTTAGAGCCGCATCCATAGCGGAAGTCGGTTCATCCAGGATCAGCACCCGTGGATTGAGAATAAGTGCCATTGCAAAGAGTGTTCTCTGAATCTGGCCGCCGCTTAATTCATGAGGATAACGAAACATTTCATCTGAAGAAATAGACATGTGGGCAAGTTTTTTTTCGGTTATTTGAAGGGCTTCTTCTTTTTTGATACCTAAATGGTATATTAAGGGTTCTGCTACCTGATTTACGATACGCTGCACTGGATTGAGAACAGCTGCACTATTTTGAAATACCATTGCCATTGTACGCCATCGTAATTTGCGGTAGGAATCGTCATCCAGGTGCGTAAGTTCATCACCGTTCAGCCGTATGCTGCCTTCGGTGACCGTATTTTTTGGAAGAAGCCCCATTATTGCATTTGCCATCGTTGTTTTTCCCGATCCGGATTCCCCTATAAGCACTGTAATATACCCTTCATTTAAAGAAAAAGTAACTCTATCCAGTGCCAGAAGAGAGTGATTTCCGTCTTGATAAACTGCAGAGTAATTCTCTATTTCAACCATTTCAAATTTCCTTGAGCCTTGGATCAAATACTTCCTCAAGACTTATCGCGAGAAACGTAATGCTCATAATGATCAGACTGAAACATACAACAGGCGGAATAAGCCAATTCAGCCATACGTCCAGATAATAATACTGCAGCGCGTAGCGAATCATTGAACCGATTGACTTTCTTGCAGGATCGAAAAGCCCCAGAAACGCCAAAGATGCCTCCATGAAGACCGCCATGCGTAATTTGGCGATGAAACCGATTAAATACAGCGGGAATAATTCCGGTAAAAGATGTCGTACTATTATATAGCTGCTGGTCCCCCCCATATCTCTTGCGGCCCTTACATGCATTCTTTCCCGCAAAGCGAGCGCCTGAGACCGGATCGCTTTTGCTGTCGTAGGCCAGGAAACAAGAGAAAGCGTAAAGGCAAGCGTAACAGCAGAAGGTCGCATAAACGATGCGACTATAATCATGATCATTACCGGTGGAACAGACATTATGACCTCGGACAACCGCATCAAAATATTTCCTGTCAATCCACCTTTCCAGGCAGCTGTCAATCCTGCGAATATTCCGAGTGCAAGGGCGGCCGCAGCAGAAAGAACCCCAAACAAAACTGTATTTCTGACTGCGTACATCAACTCTGAAAATATATCCATGCCTCCATCGTTTACCCCTAGCCAGTGCCGGGCTGATGGCGGACTGAGCGGACTGAATGAGGCATTATATGGATCATACCGGGAAAACCAGGCACCTGCCGTAAATACGATAACCAAAAGAACGGCCAGTATAATTCCAAAAACGAACCACCTGTTGATTATAAGCACATTGAAGATATTATGTTTCATTTCTCACCCGTGGATCCAGGAATCTGTAGCATATTTCAAGGGCTATGTTGACAGTAAGAACAAGCAAAGAGGAAAACAGGACAATAGCCTGTATCAAAGGAAGATCCCTGAGTGCGATCGATTTGAAAAGCAAGGTGCCCAAACCGGGATATGAAAAAATAGTTTCGACCACTAAAGCCCCGGTGAGCATGAATGAAAACCTCAGACCAAAACGGGTAACAACAGGCAACAGAGCGTTGCGCGCCCCATGACCGTACCGCACTCTTAATGAAGGGAGGCCTTTTGCATAGGCGGTTTTCAAAAATGGCGATTTTAGGATAACTATCATTGAGCCTCTTGCGAGAAGAAAATTACCAGGCAAATAGGCGAAAAAAAGAGTAATAAAGGGCAGTATTGTATGATACAAAACATCTAGTCCCCATCTGAACATTCCATATCCGGCGTATGCTGTTTCTCCTCCGGCTGCGGGAAACCATCCCAGCACAAGAGCGAAAATAAAAAGCAGCAGAATGCCCGTCGCAATTTCAGGAGCACCTTCAAGAAAAGTCATCAACCCGACAGAGAGCTTTTCGAGAGGACCCCGCCTCCACGCTGCTTCAACGCCTGCAATAAATCCGATTATCATCGCAAGCAGATGAGCGCTCCCTAACAGAAACAAGGTCCAGGGAAGCGCCGAAAAAATAAGATCTGAAACAGGCTCCGAAAAAACTAAAGAATAACCCCAATCCAGCGTCACAAGAGCAATGATATATTCGCAGAAGCTCTCCTTATCTGCATACTCGGCCTTCAACCAGGCTTCCTCCTCCTCGGTAATAATCGCCTGGGACTGTGAATACATTGCCGTCACATAATCGCCTGGCAGCACGCGGGGAAGATAATAGCCAAGCAGAATGAGAAGAAAGGCTGCAATCAGATATGTCATTATCCTGCGTGTATTATGAGATAAAAAAGTCTTTATTCTTAATTCCTTACCTTCCATTTTCATTTTTATTGATGTATTTTGCCAGTTTCTTTTCAATACAAATGGACACTTCTCTTCCCGCTATCGTATCAATGCGGTTTTATTTTGAGAAATAGGTATTCCCGTTGCCATACCGCCCTTTGTATAAAACCAGTGTACGCTCTTTTCCGGATTATAGGCGGAAAAGGCATGCGGGTAGTACAATGCAATTGAAGGCAATTCAGTCGCATAAATCATCTGGGCTTCATACACGAGCTCTGTTCTTTTTTTATGATCCATTTCGGATACTGATTTTTCCAGGATCTCATTCAATTGCCGATTTTCATCATATCGGGAGCTGTTTACGGATCCACCTCCATAGGAGGATAAAATCATCTGGTTCATGATAACAGGATCTCCGGTGATTCCTCCATGTCCGGAAAGGGCCAGATCAAAATCCCACTTTTTTATGTGCACATCTGCCGTCGTTCGTTCCATGTGAATGAGTTCAATTTCAATTCCAATATGTTGCAACTGATTTTTTATTACTTCTCCATCTCTGTCAGCAACGTTTTCACCGGCAGCAGTGATAGTGGAACAAAGCAGTTCCAGCTTTAATTCTTTGCCGTTTTTTTGAAACATCCCTGATTGATTTTTTGTAAAACCGAGGGATTCTAAAAGTTGAATACTTTTGGCTGGATTATAGGGATATGTCGGGACAGCAGGGTTGTACATTTCGTGATCCACTGAAAGCAAGCCGTATGATGCAGGTGAAGCAAATCCTCTGTGGCTTTTTTCGATTATCTCGCTTTGATTTATGGCATAGGCAAGAGCTTTGCGAAATCGAGTTTCACTCAGAGGCCACTTTTTATGATTTACCATAAGCTTTTTAACCCATCCATGTTCGTCGCTGATCACCGTCATACCTTTCTTTGCCAGGTGTTTTGCCATTTCAGGCCGTATGTTGGCCAGATCGGCCTCTCCGGAAGTCAAAGAAAGCAGAGGGTTGGCCGAACGTATATAAATCAGTCTGTCCACTTTTGGACACCCGAGATAGTAGTCGACAAAAGCCCGGTACAGGTAAGTCCCCTTTGTCTTATCAAAATCTCCGAAAAGATACGGGCCACTGCCTACAAATGCTTTGGGATCATCGTACACCTCGGGTTTTTCAACAGTTTCCCAGATATGCTTTGGCAATATAGGCATACTCGCGCCTATTATCGATAAAAAAGGCGCATACGGGGTAGAAAGCCTGAATACTACAGTGTTGCCGTCTTCCGGTTGCACGTCTTCTATATCGGCTATTTTTATAAAGCGATATGGATGCGTTCGGAAATACTCCACCGTGAAAGCAACATCTTCCCCCGTGACAGGTTTTCCGTCGTGCCACTTCGCGTTTGAATTGAGATGAAAAGTAAATGTCATATCTGAAGGATTGTAATTCCAAGACTCAGCAAGTGCGGGGATAAAGCCATTATTATTCTTCCAGATCAGTGTATCAAAAATAAAACTCATGCGTACATACCCGGGGCCTCTTGGATAATGTCTGAATGGATTGGGGTACCCCCAATCTCCTGCACTGTCTGCGATTCGCAGCTCCTCCCCGCCCCATGCGCTATGAAACGGCAGGCACGAGATAAGAAGAAATAGAAATGAAATTAGAAATAATAGTATTTTTCTTGTATCCTTTATCATTTTGGTACGATCCTTTTTACATATATAATTTTTTCAAAACTATTTGAAATAATGGTGAAATGCGCATGAGGGAGTTACGGGAAGCGCATGAGCAAGTACATCGATACGAAGCAAATCCATCAACCTCTGAAAAACCTCATCTCATATAATTACTGGAACGCGACCTTCCGTTTCATAAAAAAACCGCCGCTGAAAATATCCAATTTCGTAATTATTTCATTGCGTGTAAGCAGGTTCCCGATTAGCATCGAATAGACTCCCTGTCAAGATGACAGTTAAAATATGGACAGCACATTATGATTCATGGTTTCCAATTTGAAAAAGCCTCCCCTGAACTCCTATACGATCATCAGGCATGAGGCGGAGTGAGATTTAAATTTCTTGACAACTGTCAGCCTCTTCATATAGTTCCTTACCCGTTTGGCATCATTTGCTGAAGAGTGGAATTGCAACACCGGACATGAACAACCTGCTTTGAGTAAAATAAAGTTGGATGACTCCGAAAAACCTCGACAGGTGATTGTATTGTATAAATTTGATATTTCAGTGGAATTATTTATTTTACAAGACTGCAATTATCCGAACTGCATTCGTGAAAAAACTGAATGACTTGCGCGACAAGTCTTTTTGCAAATCATAAAAGGAGATAAAGGATGGAGTTAACGAGCTTAGGACAAGAGCAGGAACGTATGGCATGGAACGAACCCGATAAAATTGCCTTAACCTTCGAGGGCCGGCGTTTTACCTACATGCAGTGGAGGGACAGAACAAATCAGCTTGCCAACGCACTTTTGAAACAGGGCGTGATGAAAGGTGATAAAGTTTCAATACTGGCATATAACTGCCAGCATTTTTTTGAATTATATGTCGCTTGCTGCAAAATCGGAGCGGTCATGGTACCGATCAATTTCCGCCTTGTCGGCAGAGAATTGATCTATATTCTTGATGATTCCGATACTGTTGCCTTCATTTTTACGGAAGATTTTCAGGATGCCGTGGAAAGTATCAAATCAAGTCTTGATAAAGTGAAACTGTTTATTCATGTCGGATTTGAAAAAAAATGTCCCGATTATGCAGTCGATTATGAAAATTTTCTGGCTGACAGTTCCAAGGATCTGCCGCACCATACAATACGTGAAAACGATCCGGTATCCCTGATTTACACATCCGGCACCACAGGATTTCCCAAAGGTGCCGTGTTCACTAATAGAATGCATGCGAGTACTGTGGCAGGGCTGACTGAATGGAAGCTTAATTATGCTGATATTTTCCTTTGTGTGGGCCCGGCGTTTCACTCAGCTGCTCTTCATATTTCGGTTAGTCACCTATTGATGGGCGGAAGTGTGGTCATCATGAAACATTTTGACATTAAAGGAGTACTCGATAATTTTCAGAAAGAAAAAATCACCACTGTGTTCATGGTTCCCACAATGTGGGAATCTGCCGCAACCTATCCGGAAATAGATCACTATGATCTGTCATCATTAAGGGTTCTTATTTCAGTCGGCGCACCTCTTCCGGATTCAACAAAGCTGAAAATATTGCATTCATTTCCAAATGCCGATCTCAATGAATATTATGGTTCTACCGAAGCAGGCGCCATAACCAATTTACGGCATGCAGATCAGCGTCGGAAAGTAAATTGTGTCGGCCAGGTTATATTTGGTGTAAACATAAGGCTTGTCGACGATGATGATAATGATGTTCCGGCTGGTGAAGTTGGTGAGGTTGCGGTTTCAAGCGCTCAATGCATCAGTTCCTATTATAACAAGCCGGAAGCGACAGCCAAAACGATACGGAATGGCTGGCTGCACACTGGAGATATGGGTCGCTGGGATGATGAACATTATTTATACCTGGTGGATCGCAAAATAGATATGATAATAAGCGGGGGTGAAAACATATATCCCAGAGAAATTGAAGAAGTGCTTCTTCTCAATCAGAAAATTGCCGAAGCAGCTGTGGTCGGAACGCCTGATGAAAAATGGGGTGAAACCGTAAATGCCTTCATCGTTCTCACACCTGCAAGCCAAATGTCTGAAGATGAAGTTCTGGCGTACTGCAAGGAAAATCTGGCGAAATACAAGATACCGAGGAAGTTCATTTTTACGGAAAATCTTCCGCGAAATGCCTCCGGTAAAGTATTGAAAAGAGAGCTCGTCAAACAAGTACAATGACACGTTCACTCGATGTGGAAGCAAAGAGAGGAGCGGCTGTCACCGCTCCTCTTTTTAGCATGAAAGTTTTCCCGCTTTATTATTTTCTGACCGGCTCCATAACCGGGCCTGTGAGCAGCTCCCGCAATTATGAACATTGAAGAAGTTCAGGAGGCCTCGCAAAGATACAATCTTTCGCCCTCGCGCATTACGATCTTTTCAATTCTTTGAGAATCATATCTTTCAATTTATATTTTTCAATTTTATTTGTGGCCGTGTGCGGCAGCTCTTCTATAAATCGTATGTATTTCGGCCACATGAATTTAGGCATTTCCGAAGCAATCCACATTCTCAGATTCTCTTCATTGAGATTTGATCCCGTCTTTGCCTTCACATATACAGCTATATCATCCTCCTCGCCCACTTCGGCAGGGATGGGAAATACTGCGGCAACTTCAACTGACGAATGGCTGTTCAAAATATCTTCTATCTGGTAAGAGGAGATATTCTCTCCCCTCACTCTGATAAAGCTTCCCATTCTGTCGATAAAATAATAGGTGTCTTTTTCATCTCTTACACAGGCGTCACCGGTATGAAACCAAAGATTCCTGTAAGCCGCAACAGTCGCTTCAGGTTTTTTGAAATACTCGAATGGCAGGCAGTACGGCAGCTTACTTCTGAATGCAAGTTGTCCATATTCCCCCGGCCCCAGAATTTCGTCTTTTTCATTAATGATTGCCGGTTGAAGCGTAAATGCCCGTCCCATGAATCCTTTTTTAATATCATCGCTCCCTTTTAAAACCGGATATCCGCATTCAGCATATTTTTCAATCATGTACTCCTTCGGATATCCTTTATAAAATTCTTCAGGAGTACCCTCTTCGCCCGGCATCTCATCGATAATGCCGGCAATCGGGATTCCCGTTTCCGTTGATCCATATCCCACTGTCACGATATCAAAACCGAACCTTCTTGCAATTTTATTATGATATTGCGGAATCGGCTGCATATTGACCCATTTCAAGGTATTATGCCTGTCTTTCGGCGTTTCCTCCGCGTTCATCAGCCACGGCATCATCACATCCATGAGAGCTGCGGTGCTCGAACCGCTCTTTTCAATTCTCTTCCAGAAGTCTTTCGGACTGAATTTATCCCACAGGGCGATACTGCTGCCTGTCCATATCACACGGGCCAGAGCGCCGAAAGCGCCCGCTATATGATACATGGGGAGATCATTATAATGTATCTCATCTGCGTGAGTTATTCTTCGAGCTGTAAAGATATATGATGACAGCCAGCGGTGAGACTGCACCACTCCCTTTGCTGCACCTGTCGTACCAGAAGTGTATATGATGCTTGCCACATCCCAATAGTTTATTTCAGTATCAAGATTTGCGTCACTTTCTCCAAACAAATCCTCATATTCTATTTTTTCAAATTTCGGATTCAACTCCTGGGCGTCATCTTCTTGTTTATAATCATGCTCTTCGCGCGCGGGCTTTCTCACAATAATTTTCAATGCCGGAAGGTCCGACTTTATGTCATTAATGAATGGAATTCTTGATTGCTCAGTGATCAGCATTCTAGGTTCCGTGTCATTGATCTGATATGAAAGTAATCTTCCTTTATAGTTGAAATTAATGGGGCTGAAAACAGCGCCGGCTTTCATTATTCCAAACATTACGAGCGCGGTCACTACAGGATGGTAAAGGTATACAGATATCTTGTCACCTTTCTCAATGCCCGCGGATTGCAGATAATTAGCGATTTTGTTTGTCAAAGCATTGAACTCGCCATATGACAAGTACTGATTTTCTTCTCCATAATAAAGAAATTTGAAATTGCGTTTTTTAAGGCCAAATTCATACAGTTTATGAACGACACTTGGTCCAGCCTCATTCAACTCGCGCTTCAGTAATTCAAGATTCAAAGCTTTTCTCCTTTACTATGAATTGCATGTCAGGTTTCATACATTCCGGACTACGCCTCCGAGTCCCTCCCAACATCCGCCAGAGAATGTATCTTGACAGCTTCACATAATGATGCATGGTTGAAAAAACAGGTCTGAGCCGGACAAAGCTCATGCCCCTGAATCACAAAAAGCTTCTGAATAAATATGCGAAAGATTCACTATCCACCTACTGCAACCTCAATATCGGCAGTGCGGGCAATCTCTTGCAGCCGCTTCATATGCTCATCCGGCGGCTCTTTGATTTTTTCAAGCGTATAAGTTCTTTCCAGTTCATCATATCCGTGCTCACCAAACTGGTGATAAGGGAGAAGTTCCAGCCGTAAAATGTTTTTTCCGAGACTCCTTGCAAATGACGCAGTTTTCAAAATATTTTTTTCCGAATCGTTTAACCCCGGAATAACCGGCAATCTCAGGATAATTTCATTGTGCTCCGATGCGTTCCTTGCGTTTTGCAGTATTAGTCTGTTTGAAACTCCTGTGATCTCAATGTGTTTCTTTTCTTCCATATGTTTTATATCCATATATAAAAGATCAAGGTGTTCCAATATCGACGAGAATTTCGTCCACGAGGTGAACCCTGAAGTTTCCATAGCCGTATGGATATGCAGCCTCCGGCAGCGAAAAAGAATGTCCCTTACAAACTCGGCCTGCATTGTCGGTTCCCCTCCGCCAATAGTAACCCCGCCCCCGCTTCGCCTGAAAAACACGGCATCCTTTTCTAATTCATGAAGAAGTTCTTCAGAGGTATAATGTCGCCCCGATATTTCACGCGCTCCATTTGGGCATACCGAGACGCAATTCCCGCAACCAGTGCAGACAGAGCGATCAGTTTTCACATACTTATTGTCAGCGTCCATGGCAATCGCCTTTTGCGGGCATGAAGGTATGCAAATCCCGCAGCCCTGGCAATTGCGTTTGACGTAAAGAAGTTCCTGCCCGGGGTTTTGTGTATAAGGTGATGAACACCACAGGCATTTTAACGGACATCCTTTCAGCACAACCAGAGTGCGTATACCTGGACCATCATGAACAGAAAATCTTTCTATTTTACTTATCATCCCTCGTATGAAGTCCATGTAAAGTTTTCCCTTTGCAACATTTTTATAATTTTGCCTTTAAAATCGACATCGCTATATCAGGATTCCCTTACCCGGTCAAGAAATGCCCTGGATAGTTCAGAAAAATGAGATTTAAAATCATTTTTTTCCATTGAAATAGAGGAGCATGACGTAGTCGGGATAGGAAGTATCCATGATTCCGGAAGATCGGCTTTCCGCTTCGATCTTCCGGCTGATGCTGCAGCAATCGATAGAAAGGTTACTTGAAGATTTAAGAGCACAGTCCGAGATCAACTTCAGAATTCCCTCCGTACAGACGATGCTGGTGTTCAGATGTTCGCTTCTCGTGCAACTCGCGCCCACGGTAATGTAATATTACTTTTTTAATAGCATTGGCTGCGCTGGCATATGAGAAATAGACGGGTACGCCTTCATTGGCGTAGTAATTTACATATTCATATACTCTATCTGTTTCTTCAGGAATAATGCTGATCGCGACAACCACAGCCGTTGGATAAGGCATATGGCTGAGCTTCAACGGACCTCCGGGAAAATCCGCCGCCCTTGTGGACTGAGAAAGAACCAGAAAGTGAACCATCAAATCAAAATCACCCCAGCGGGAAAGTATATCGAGTGCTCTTCTTACATTGGCAGGTTCCATGCTCTGGGAGTAATCTATGGGATTATTGAAAAAGTTTCCAGCAGCCTGGCTGAATTCGCGCAACTCAGCAATTACTTTATCCGGCAATTGGGGCAATGTCAGACCCCTTCTTTCGAACTCGTCCGCAATAATTACGCTTGAACCTCCTCCTCCTCCGAATAATAATACCCGGCTGCCATCAGGCACTGGCAGAAAACTGAGCGTGACAAGCATGTCGGCCATTTCATCAAGGTTTTCTACTTGTATGATATTCAACTGCCGGCATAAAGTTTGCCAAATACTGCGGCTTCCTGCAATAGATGCCGTATGTCCCATTACCGCTCTTGCTCCGGCGGAGGTGGCGCCTCCTTTAAGAAGAACGATTGATTTTTTTCTTGCTGCGTATGCAAGTGCCTTGCGAAAACGGTCGCTGTTCTTAATACCCTCAAGGTACATTGCGATAACTTCCGTTTCAGGATCTTCAGCCAGATATTCCAGAAAATCACTCTCATTAAGATCACTTGCATTTCCTATGCTTATTACTTTGCTGAACCGTACGCCGCGAAGGGCTGACTGACGTATCAGATAATTGGAATTTCCTCCGCTCTGGCTTATAAAACCTACCCTCCCGCTTTCTCTTGGGAAAAGCTCGCTAAATGACATTCGTGCTTTCGGGCAGTACACCCCCAGACAATTCGGGCCTATGATCCTCACATTGTATTTACGCGCCGTTTCCAGTAACTCGGACTCCAGCTCTTTCCCCTCATCTTCGTCTATTTCGCTGAATCCTGCTGTGCAGAAGTGTATGTACCCGGCCCCTTTTGCTGCCGAATCCTTTATCAACTGTGGAGCACTTTTTGAAGGCACAAGACCAACCACGAAATCCAGACTGTCTGGGATATCTTTAATGCTTTTGTAGACTTCCAACCCTTCCAATTTTCCACCTTTTGGGTTTACAAGGTACAATCTGCCATGGGCCGGAAAATCAAACTTAAGATACCCTTCGAGAAAACCGCGTGTCCAATGTTCAGGATTAGCCGTCGTTATACCCACAAGCGCGACGGAACGCGGACGGAATATTGCATCTAACTTTTTACAGCTGCCATTCATTATTACAACCTTTCAATATTTATTTTTTTAAATTTATTATCAATCGCGAGGATTAAATCAGTGTGCAACAGGAATGCAGTTGGCAATAATCTCCCTTTAAATTTTTAATCAAGAGTAGTTCCACTGGGAGTATATGAAGAGAAAAGTCTGCAGTGTCAAGAGGATTTTGGTGAAGTCCTCTTCCAAAGCAAATTCTTCATCGTTGCAGCCTGCTCTTATGTGGCCGTAATAATTATACGAATAAAGGTTTTATTTTCACGAGCAGATTTTTCATGATATAGTAAATCATATTGGAAAATGCGATGATAAATTCAGCCAGAGCTATTTTTAAACACAGAATCGACACGAATCTATTTGTTGATACATCATGAGAATACAGGACAATAAAAGACGGCAATTCATAAAGGCTTTAGGGGCGGCAGCAGGCTTTACAGTTGCAGGTGGATTCGGGCTGTCGCAGGCCTCCACTCCTTTCCGTTCTTCTGTTAAAAAAATTACAAAAACCCCGAGCAGGCGCCTGGAAGACTATCCTCATATTATAGATGCGATTCCATCAAGGGATATGAAGCATTATTTTCATCTTATAGTCGATGCATGCGCCGATCCCAAGAACGATTACCTGTCGAAAATTCCATTCCTTATAGAGTTGGAAGTCGCGAAAATCTGGAACGAGTCACACTTCGAATGGGATGCGATCTCTTCGGCCGGCGCTGTAGGGCTGCAGCAACTGATGGAACCTGCGGCAAGGGAATTCGGACTGACAGTAGCCGAATCGTACGAGATTATGCAATTGAATTCATCCATATCCTCCTATTCAGAATTACGCTCAGCAATTGCGGAGAAGCGGGCGCAATTGTACGGGCTGGCCGAATGCGGAACCGGCAATCTAAGCGGAAAGAACATCGAAAAGATAAATACCCTCAGATCGGAACTGCTGGAACTGACTGAAAAGAAGTCGGAGGCGTTTACTAATCTGCGTTCCGCCAAAAAAGCTTATGTCGATAAGATCCACAGCATGAGCGAACAAGAACGCGGAAAAACCGATGCCAGATTTGTCCCGGAGCTTCTCATACCCGCAGGGGTCAAACATATAGTGAGAGATATCACTGAATGCCAGAGAGTTTTTGGGGGCCCCGTGGAAATGAATGTGTGGCGTGGTATCGCCGCCTACAACGCAGGGCTTAACAGTGCGAAAACATGGGATGGATTTCCCTTTATAGAAGAAACCGTTCTGTATACCAGGAATGTTGTGTACGACCTCACAAGGGCTCTGGAATTGGAATATGCCTACTCAGTCAAAGACCCGGCAGTGGCAGCCGAGACCAGAAAACGGTTTGGCCTGAAAAACCCGTATTTTGTGTATCGGGTAAAAAAAGGCGATAATTTCTATACAATTGTCCGAAAGCAGCTCATGGAACGCTACGATATACCGTTCGCAGAAGCAGTGCACCTTATAAGAGACTCCAGGGGCAAGAAAATCGTTCCCGAGGAAATGTCCATTATCTTGCCGGATCAGATCTTCAGAATATATATACCGGGATAAAAGAAGAATTTCCGAATTATATGTTCATAGAATGTCACTCAGATGTACATGATTAAAATGCCCTGTGTCTATTTGCATTTTTATTCTTTTCACCAGATATCTACCCACCTCGAAGCCAGAGCCGATAAAATTTACAAAGTTCTGAAATATAAAAATTAGCTTGCCTCCGCTGTTTTCATTGACATCTGCCTTTCACTCCTTTATCCTCTCCTTTCGTCAAAAGCTGCGTCAAAATTATGCGGCCGACATGAAAAGATGGAGGATTTATGTCAATACCGGTATCTGTCAGAAAAGAAGATTTGGGAAACATCCGTAACAACACTGCGGCAACGGAAGTCCGGCCAAGAATAAAGCGCCTTAGAGAGCGCCATCTGGAAATTCAGCAGACTGCATCTATAGATAGATTGAGAATCGAAACCAGAGAGATGATTCAATCTGAAGGTGAACCAATGATAATCAGGCGGGCAAAAGTTTTTGCCGCTATCTCAAAAGGGATGCCTATTACTATTGGAGAAGACGAATTGATCGTCGGACACGCAGGCATCAGACCCCTGTGCAGGGATGTCATTACCGAGGACTGCCCTGCATTAGTAGCGGGTAAGCGATTGGCCCCGCTGCTGATGGATACTGTGGAGTACGGGCTGAAAGACTTCCCTGAGAGTGATCAGAAGGAATTCCTTGAAGAAATAGTCCCCTATTGGCGGGGTAATGGCGACTGGATCAGAACCCAGACGGGATACAGCTACTCAAAAGTACCGGATCGACTTAAAGAACTTCTATTTATTGATAGAGCTGTGTTTCCTCCGAAACAATCGCTTATTTACACTCCGTTTTTCGGAGCGGAAAACCACTATGGTCATAATTCCGTCAATTACAGAAAAGTACTTGAAAAAGGATTTTTAGGAATAAAAAATGATGCCGAAATCGCACTGGCAAAAATTGAAGATAAAGATCAGAACAAGAAGCAATTTCTCACTGCGGTGATTATTGCCATGGATGCTGCTTCACAAATCGGCTGCAGGTATGCAAGGCTGGCCAGGGAACTTTCAGTAAAGGAAAAAAATGCAAAGCGCAAAAATGAGTTATTGAAAATAGCGGAAATATGCGAGAGAGTTCCGGCTCATCCCGCCAAAACGTTTCAAGAAGCCCTGCAGTCCCTCTGCCTTACTCAGGCAATTCTCAGCTGGGAGGCACCACGAATTATTTCTCAGACACCGGGCAGAATCGATCAGTATCTCTGCAAATATTTGCTCGATGACACAGAGCGAAACGGACTGACTGAAGAAGATGCACAGGAACTGATTGAATGCTATCTCATAAAACTGAATCATGTGAACCGTGCCACCCATGTAGCGCTGGGCGGATACCGCGAGGATGGTCGCGACGGTACGAATGAGATCACCTATATGCTAATTGAGGGGATGAAGCATGTCCGCCTCGCTGAACCCTACCTGAGTCTTCTTGTCCACGCACGAACGTCTGAAAAACTGCTCCAAAAGGCTGGTGAATTGTGCTCCCTGGGAATGGGCCATCCTGTATATCTGAATGCCGATGTCCTTACGACGCAGATGCTGGCGCGCGGTTCGATGGGCGGTCCTCCGGTCACACTTGCTTTGGCGCGAACGGCAACACCTGTGGGATGTTATGAACCTGTTATCTCAGGTATGGATGCGGGATACAGCTTCGGTGGATATGTGAATCTGGCAGCAATTTTAGAACTCGTACTCACCAACGGCTCAAGCAGGCATTACAAAAAGAAAATCGGGCTGGATACAGGCGATCCTGCCAAGTTCTCGACATTCGACGACCTCAAGAATGCCTATCGTAAGCAGCTTGACTTCATGCTCAAGAATTACACCGAAACAAGTAATATTCTGGAAAAAACTCTGGCTGATCTTGTTCCGACACCGTTTGAATCGGCCCTGATAGAGGATTGCATTGCCAATGGTATATCTCGTGAAGAAGGGGGGGCACGTTACAATTTCAATCCTCTTATAGTAGGTGCCGGATCAACTGACGCAGGCGACTCCCTTATTGCTATCCGAAAGCTTGTCTTTGATGAGAAAAAGGTTTCAATGAAAGAATTGTGTGAAGCTCTGGAAGCCAATTTTGAAGGCTACGAAGCCCTGCATCGCAAACTCAAAGAGATGCCGAAATTCGGAAATGACAGAGACGAGGCAGATGAGCAGGTAGCCTGGGTAAGCCATGTGTTTGCCGAAGAAGCATCAAAACAGAAAAATACGCGCGGCGGCTTTGCTGTCCCGATGGGAGGACCTCTTCAGTATTATATGTTCGGAGGCTGGGTAGTGGGCGCGCTGCCATCGGGACGCACCGACGGCACGCCGCTTTCAGATGCCTGGTCGCCGTGTGCCGGTTGCGACACCGAAGGTCCTACGGCAGTGCTCAACAGTATGGGGAAAATCAATAACGCTGAGCTGCTCGGAGGCGTTACTCTGAATATGAGATTTGACCCCGCCTTCTTTCAGCAGCGGGGAGGACTTAAGCGCTTTAACGATTTCATAAGGGCTTTTGTGGACCAAAATATTCTTCAAGTGCAATTTAACATGTTAAATACCCGGACCTTGAAGAATGCACAGCAGGAACCTGAAAATTATCGGGATCTGGTCGTCAAGGTTGCCGGATACAGCGCCTATTTTACCCGTCTCATGAAGCCGCTGCAAGATGGGATAATAGCAAGAAATGAACACCGGCTGTAAATAACATTAAATCTCTGTTTTATGCCGGCGGGATTCGCCGCCGGCACCACGTTTAATCAATTTCTCACCTCCAATACATCTCCAGCTGATCTCTCCGGAACCGGTGATCCGGATGTCCTCGTTCTGGAAGCCGCATCGCCTAATTAGAGCCGATACTGTATAAAAAAGACACACCTACGCTCGGAATTATTAAAAAAAGACGAGACGTTAACTTTGATCCATCGAATTCCTGATGGCTTTGAGGAGGACGCTTGAAGGTTCGTTTTTATTTACGAACGCCACAGCACCCGCATTCAATATGCCGTTCACAAGCTCTTCTTCATGGAACATCGATAACCCGATTATTTTTATGTCCGGAAATTCCAAATGGATCAGTCTGGTCGCTTCGATTCCATCCATTTGAGGCATTTTAATGTCCATAAGCACCACTTCGGGTTTAAGCTGCCTCACCTTTTGAACGGCTTCCTCGCCGTTCTCAGCCTCCCCGATTACCTTTATGTCAGAGTGGCACCCCAGGAGGGACGAAAGGCCCTCTCTCATTACAGTGTGGTCGTCTGCCAGAAAGACTCTAATTACGTTAACTCCTCCGAATGTCATATTACAATTATCTCCTTCTGAAACGAAATTGTCCACTACGTTTTTCATGGGAACGATCAGATGGAAGGCCGAGCCTTTTCCGGGAGAGCTCTCGATTTTTAGTTTTCCTCCGATGATCTCCAACCGTTCTCGAATGCTTAACAAACCGAAACGTGTATCGTCTCTGGTATTTTTAAAAAGATGCTTCGGATTAAATCCGACCCCTTGATCGCTTATCGTTATACAAACATTTTCTTTATCGTCTTTGACCATTTTTATGCTGACAGATGATGTACCGGCATGTTTAGCCGCATTGAAAAGGATCTCGCGCACGGATTCAAACAAAAGCACCTTCACATCATCCCGCTCAACCAATATACTCGAATCTATATGAGTATCTATGCGCAGCTTGTACATGTCGGCCATGTTGCGTACCAGCCACCTCATTCCGGCTTTCAGTCCTCTTTCATACAGAACATTGGGAGAGAGTTGCGCATTCAGCGAACGCATGATTTTTTCGCAATCGCTCAATATATGGATGATCTTGTTGCAATTTGTTTCATTTCCATTTTTTAACCGCTCTGCCAGAGCTTCTACATGAAACCTTGCACTTACGATAAGCTGTTGGACGTGATCATGAATAATCTCAGCAAGACGTCGGCGTTCGCGCTGTTCGGCCAGCGTCAGTTGAGTGGAAAGCCGGGAAAGTTGCGTGGCCTTTTCTTCAAGTTCGGCCGTACACTCTTTTACAAGGCGCTCAAGCTTATTTTGACGCAAAACGATTGCTTTCTCTGCGTGTTTTCGATGTGTTATATCATTGAAAAGAATCGCCACCTGCCGTTTCTCGACCTGGCCTACACGGAAGGCGTATACATCATAGAATCGATTTACATTTTTCGCAGCCCTCTGAAAGCGAATCGGATTGCCCGTCAAAGCGACCTTACCGAAAATCTCGAACCACTCGTTCTCGTGAGTCGGCACAAGTTCACTCATCCTCTTTCCGACCACATCGGTAAGTCCAGTTTGCCTTTCAAAGGCCGAATTCACTTCGAGGAAACAATTGTCGATCGGCTTGTCGTTTTCATCAAAAATCATTTCAACGATGCAAAACGGCTCGTCGATCATATTCAATATACTCGTATGATCTTTTGTTGAAAATTTATCCTTTACTAGACGTACATTTCGAGAAGATTTCTTCACTTGAATTCCCCCCTCGAAGAACACTAATGACATGTTCTTCGAATAAAATGAAGCATCGGATCGCAAGCAGTGGATGAGGAACTAAGAACAGCGCAACGTGATTTTGAACGCATAGATTATGAGATGCAATGTATTACTGTCAAGTATTATTTACAATTATTACGAATAGATACCTATCATGTTGATAACATTCCGGTTTATTTTTTCCATTTTGCTTTTTTTGTCCTATTTTTGTCAAAAGGAAGGGGCTACGGAGAACAATCTCCGTAACCCCTTGATTTTATGGTAGCGGGGGCAGGATTCGAACCTACGACCTTTGGGTTATGAGCCCAACGAGCTACCTGACTGCTCCACCCCGCGTCAATTGCGTTCAGAGTGTGTGAACATAAATCAATCGAGCTCCTATGTCAAGATGTTTTAGAAGCATATTTTCCAAGAACCTCGTAAACACCAAGATTCGATCTGATTCCCTTAAGATGGGCTTTTTCTTTTTTTTCAACGATAATACTTTCATAAAGCCTTCGATACGTGGTTTCACATATAAGCACTTGGTGTGCCTTTGCAATCGTCTCGAGCCTGGCAGCAATATTTACTGGCTGACCAAAAACCGTATATTCCCGTTTGCGGCATGAACCGAAGATTCCGGCCATGACTTCTCCCGTACTGATTCCGATCCCCACCTCGATAACGTACCCTGAAGTCTGTTCCAGACGCTTGTTTATGTGTGACATTGTTTCAACTATTGACAGTGCACAGTGTACTGCTTTTTCAGCCGAATTTCCACAATCGGCAGGGGCTCCGAATATGGCCATAATGCCGTCACCGATGTGTTTGTCCAGCATACCGTCATGGCCGCAGATTACGGCATCGACAGGAGTGAAATAGTCGGTGTTGAGTCTTTCAGAAAGCTCCCCGGTATCCAGCTTTTCGGACAGGTCCGTAAACCCCCTGATATCACAGAAAAGTACACTCACTTCTTTTCGGACAAGCTCTATCCTTTCACTGCGACTCTGCAATTCCAACAGCACCTTTTCGGAAACGAACTGTTTCAGTCTTTTCTTTAGTATGTATTCCCTCACTTTTGCCCTCAGTTCCACATTCGAAAACGGTTTGGTCAGGAAACCGTCTATACCGGCATTTACCGATTCAATTGCACTTTCCATTGTTGCGTAGCCGGTGAGCATTATTCTTGTAATCTCAGGATTTAATTTCCCCACCTCAATAAGCGTTTCCAGTCCGTCTATTCCGGGCATCCGGTAATCTGATATTACCGTTTCGATGGAAAGAAGATTCTCACTGACAATCTTGATAGCCTGCCGGCCGTCCTCTGCAAGAAATATTGTATATCCCTCTCGTTCGAGAACTTTTTTCACCGACTTGCGAACCCCTTCTTCATCGTCAACAACCAGAAGACCTACCATGACATTCTCCTTGAACAATGGGCAATTCAACGGTAACATCCGTTCCGATTCCTTCTTTGCTCGAGATATGAATCGCACCATTGTGGCGCCTGATAATTTCATGAGAAATGTAAAGTCCCAAACCTGTACCGTCACCTACATTTTTTGTTGTAAAAAAAGGTTCGAAAATTTTTTGCTGATAATGGTCCGCTATTCCCGAACCGTTATCGCGGCATTTAATTTGAACAGTTTTATTGAATTCGTCATTTCGGGTGATCAGATCTATGCGACCACCGGATTCCGGCAGAGCCTGGAGTGCATTCTTTATTATGTTTATAAACACCTGCCCGAGGTTGGCGAAATTTCCTTCAATCTCCGGGCAGGATTCATCAAATTTACGTTCTATTTTTACATTAAGGTGCTTATATTTATTTCTGAGAACTCGAAGAGCATCTTCTAAAACTTCGTTTACGTCAACAGATTCAACATACGTATGTGTTTGACGAGAAAGGCTCAAGAGGCTTCGCACGATGTGTGCCGCCCTATTGAGTTCATTCAGGGAAAATTTCAGGTCCTCGACTATCTCAGAATGCTTTTCGTACTTCGGTGCAACGTCTGCAATAGTTTCCAAACTTGATTCTATAAGACTTGACGCACTGGCAAGGGGATTGTTTAACTCGTGAGCCGTACCGGCAACAAGTTGACCGATAGCGGCCAGGCTCTCTGACACTATTAACTGCTTCTGTGTTCTTTCTTTCTGAACGAGAACTTCCCTGAGATCCGCAGTTCTCTCTTCAACCTTCTTTTCAAGAGTTACATTTATTTTTTCGATTTTTTCATAGCTTGATGCATTTTCTATCGCTATGGCTGCCTGATTGGCAATGGTGGAAAGCAGTTCGATATCTTCCGGCACAAATAGTTCACCGGAGCGCTTTTCTCCCAGCATCAGAAGACCCTTCAAGGCATTTTTAAAAATCAGAGGAACCAGAAGCGCAGATTCGGTTTCGTCACAGAAGGACATCATTCTTTTTTTTAAAGAATATTCAGTGTTCTTGACTCTTATCTGTTCACGCGTTGCCGGATCACTGAAAATCCTGAAATACTCAGTAACCGTATGTACATAGTGAGCAGGTTCTATTGAGATTTTCGGGAAATGTGCTCCTTTGGCACGAAACAATGTAAGTTTCATCTCGATTTCATTAATAAGCAAAAGAGATACATTCCTCACACCGAGATCGGAATATGTTGATTCGAGCAGGAATTCCGCAATCTCATCAATCTTCAGAATCGATGTAAGAGTTCCGCTTGTCCGCTTCAGAGTGTTTCGGTAATCGTATTTGCCTCTTAAAAAAAGGGTGTCAAAAAGGCTCTGAATTCCCCTTCTTAAAGGATCAAAAAGAAAAACAATCATAAGAGATAAAATGAGCGGTAAAATAAACGGGTGATTTGAAGTTAATTTTATAAAGCAGAGGTTGAATAAATATAATATAAGTACATATACTGCAGACATTATTATTGTTAGTGCCCCATAAACGGCTCCCTTCCATATCACTGAATCCAGATCGAGCAGATCGTATTTCAGAACACCGAAGGCCAGCACAATAGCGGGGATGAAGCTGAAATTGCCGGGCGGGTAGAAAGGCATGCCGCTGACAGGAATGGCATTGAGAAGTATAAGAAAAGTACTTGCACCCAACCCTGCAATTACATATTTGATCCTGTTTCGTTTTTGGCTGCGCTTCGCCCTCTTCGCTGCAATGAAAAGGATGATAAGGCAGTATATAACTGCAAAAGATCCTGCCATAACAAATATATAATACAGAGGACCCGCTCTTGCGATTCTACCCCATGAATAAATATTGATACCGCTGATGAAAAAATCTGTTTGTGTGAAAATAAGCAGAAAAATACTGGATGCATATGCCGTCAGATCAATCCATCTGCGGTTTATCGAGAGATAAGAATGTACGAATTTTATGTAGATCGGGATACTGAAAACGAAAAAGAGATAGGTTAATCTGTCAACAGCGAGTGCGACTCTCTCGTCAGGGATCGCGGATATTATGGCCACATCCAGATTGATCAATCCGCCGAGAATACAGATTCCGGCAAAAAGCCTGTTAGTGCGGCTTCTGCCTCCTCTAAGAAGGGCAAGTATAGCAAGAACGACAAAAACAAAAAAACCTGTAAGAGGTGCAATAAGATAATAATCCTGTCCAAACCGATCAAAAAAAAACATACCGGCACCCTTTTCCCTGTTTCCATCTTGGCCACGGCCTGCAAGATGTCAGGTTAAACTGGCGTCAGTATGTCTGAATCGGTGATGGTGTCTGTATCCGGCCGAATTATAATTTATCTTGCATATATTACCGCAGAAAGCAGCTGATGCAATTGCATTTGCAGTTTCCGCGCAATTTAAGCAATGCTAAAAGAGAAACACTGCCGCAGCCACTACCGAAGTATATCCTGCATTTTTTGCAATAGCCGACTGCGTCATTTCCATTGTTCTTACTATCTTACCGCTTATTTTAAAAATTTCTTCTTTTTCATCCCAACTTGCGTCTATATCGAAATCTATGCCCAATGTTGAAGCAAGCATTGCTGCAGCGAGATCTTCTGCGTAATCGCCTGCCTGTTTTTGTGTTTGTCCGAAGGCATGATGCTCACTGATATACCCATAGGCATTTCGGTCTGTCGGAATTGCACATCCGACCGATGCGGCAATCAGCCGCCGTGGTTCATTGCTCGAACATCTGCTCATTACAACAAATGTAATACCGCCTGTCTGCAGCTCCTGCAAACCTTTTTGGCGTGATATCACCTTGCAACCCGGTGGAAATATGCTTGAGACATTGACCAAATTGCATTTCTCGATTCCGGCGTCTCTCAATGCCAATTCGAATGAATGAAGTTCTTCTTTATGATAACCAACCCCTTTAGTAAAAAACATTTTTTTGGGGACAAATGGATTCAATTGCGTATCTCCTTATTATTGATAATTTTATAATTATTGACATATCCCATCATACGATATGTGAGCTTTGCTGCCATAAAATCCGGGGCGGCAAATCCAGGTATAGGGCACAACTCCACTATATCAAAACCACGTATTATCCGGTGGTTTGAAACTTCTCTTATCAGGCGTATCACATCCTTCCACTGCACCCCCCCGGGTTCCGGAGTCCCTGTTGACGGCATAACCGAAGGATCGAATACATCCAGATCCACTGATACATATATCTCTGTCGTAAGCTCCCCCATTATCATCTTTATCACATCGGGAGAAGTCATTTCTTCCGGGGACATACTGCATATATTCTCAAGTTCCAGGAAATGAGCTTCTTCACTGCTCATACTCCTGATCCCTGCCTGGACGACAGGACATATCTCGTGAAGCCTCCTCGCTACGCATGCGTGGCTGTAGCGTGTCTGCTGATACGAATCTCTCATATCGGCGTGTGCGTCCAGATGAAGTACTGATATTCCCGGATAAAATTCCTTCATTGCTTCAACCGCACCGATTGTAACAGTGTGTTCTCCCCCAAGAACAACAGGAACTTTATCATGTTTCAGCAGCTCTGCCGTTGCACGTTTCACCCTGTCGATCATTTCGCGGGGACCTCGAGCATCTATTTCGAGAGGCATCAGGGTGTGGATACCTGACCGATAAGTTTCTGTTTTCAATTCCTCATCATAGAGTTCCATATTCGCCGACGCCTCCAATATCGCAGAAGGACCTTTACGAGAGCCGGCCTGGTAGGTGGAGGTCAGATCGTAAGGAACAGGAAGAACTGCGAAAACGCAGTCATCAAACGAACTGTACAGTGCCTCTATTCCGCCAAAATTCATGATTCAAATTGCCATTTGTGTACTTTGCAGCAGCACATATATTTCTTGGATACTGCTATCCGTTATATCTCATGAGTTGAAACTGCCCATTTTTGTAGCTCAGATATGAATATCGATTGATCCAGTCTCCTAATAACACGAAAATTCGGGAACTCCCATTTATGCTATATTCTTCCATTAAAGCCTCGTGGGTGTGACCTAGTATCACAGCATCGATATTTTTTTCAAATTTTTTTAACGCAAAACTCCTCATTTTTTTTATGAGACCTTCCGGAGGTTTCGCGAAGTAATTCTTGCTGGTCCGCGAACTGACAGCCGCTATACGCCATAAGACATTAGAAGGCGTAATTTTCTGAATTTTGTAAAAAGTAGAGCTCCTCAAGATGCGCCGCAACAAAAGATATCCTTTGTTGGAAGTGTCTATCCTGTCGCCATGTGAGATAAAGCATTTTTTCCCCTCCAGATCGACAACCGCATCATCAGGAAATACTTGAATACCGTATCTTTCAAAAAAATCTGTCATAAAAAAATCATGGTTTCCTTCAAATAGTGCGACTGCAGTGCCTGCTTTTTTTAATTCAAGAAGTTTATCTATCATTTTGCCAAATTCAGGATAAAAATTGCCGCTATCACAAAACCAGAAATCAAAAAAATCACCGACTATAAAAAGATGAGAAAGCTCCCATTTACTCCTGTCCAAAAAGTCAAGCACATCTAAATAGTTTTTGCCCCGTTCACGGATTAGATGGGCGTCCGATAGAAACACAGCCTTCATGACTTACCGGCTATGCCGCTTAATATTTCAGCATTCCTAAATGCAACAGCGATTTCCTTATCCACAAGACCGGCACCGGCAGCAATCTTCCTCGCAAATTCTTTGCTCACAAGATCCCCCGGTGAATGACTGTCTGAATTTATCAGCAAGAGTGCACCACTTTTTCTAGCTACAGAGGCGACATGTCCATTTGTAAGACAGTGCCCTCTCCTTGCAGTAATTTCAATATGAATACCTCTTTCTGCTGCAAGTCCCGCGTCTTCACGACTCAGAAATCCCGGATGGGCCAGTATATCTATATCCGAGTGAAGGGCGGCACGGTTTGTTCCCGGAATCACCGGTTCAACAATCGTTTCACCATGTACAACAATGATTTTCGCTCCGAGAGATCTTGATTCTTTTGCGATGTCCGGGATATCACCGGGATGCACATGGGTCAGCTCAACACCCGGAATCGCGACTATGTTACAGGATTTTGACAGGCGTCTGCATACGTTTATTACCCGTGGAATAATGAAATCGTAATTAGAATGGTCGGCATGATCAGTAATAGCAATTGCCCGATATCCTGCAATTACCGCTCTTCTCACAAGTTCCGACGGAATCAGTTCACCATCGCTCATCAAAGAATGGGTATGAAGATCTATCACGGGCAAAACCTCTCAGATATTTACTTTGGAAACATCTGCATTTAGCAAATTTAGAATGAAAGGTCAAATTAAGAAACATTGAACCTCGGGCAAATTGCTGTTATATACTAATGGACTTTAAAACAGTATTTATCGCAGAGACAATGAAAAACCGTTTATTAACTAAATATATTTTCAGGGAAATTTTGTATCCGTTTTTTTTGATTCTCCTGATCCTTACGTTTGTCCTTCTCATGGGCAGGCTCCTGCAGCTTATGGACCTCGTGGTCAACAAGGGTGTAGGCGTTTTTACTATTGCGCAGCTTATACTGTTTCTCATGCCCTCTTTTTTTGTAATTACCATTCCCATTTCCCTTCTCATTGCAATACTTATAAGCTTGGGAAGACTTTCAAGAGACAATGAAATTCTCGTAATGAAATCCGCAGGCATAAGCCTTTACCAGCTTATACCTCCTGTAGCAGTCTTCTCGGTAGCTGCTTTTGTCGCAACTGCTGTAACGGGAATCTATTTAGCGCCCCTGGGAAACAGCGCAACCAAATTTTTTCTCATCGATATGGCAAAACAAAACGCCGGAATCGGCATCAAGGAAAAGATATTCAATGATACTTTTGAAGGCATAATCCTGTATGCGGATAAAATACCGGTTGACGGAACTCGTATGGAAGGACTTTTTATCTCCGATAACCGTTTATCTGCCGAGCCGACAACAATAGTAGCAAAACGCGGCTATCTTATAACGGATCCACAATTGGCTGGAGTCATTCTTCGTCTCGAAAATGGAAGCACACATACGGTGGGGACTGATCTTAAAACCTATAAAAAAATGGATTTCAGTTCCTATGATGTATTCCTCAATTTGACAAGTACGTTTCAAGGTAATAAAAAAGGAGAACCAAAAGACAGCAAAGAAATGACACTCACAGAACTCTTCCAGGATTCGAAAAGGCTTAATATCGATGAAAAACAGAAACGAGAGTACCGGATAGAACTTCATAAAAAATTTACTCTTCCGCTGTCTTGTCTGGTCTTCGGTCTTCTTGCACTTCCTCTTTCATTAGTAAAAAACAGAACAGCCAAATCACGCGGTTTCATAGTGGGGCTTGTCATTGTCATAATCTATTATGCTCTTCAATTATGGGGGCAAGCCATGGGTGAAACTGGAAAGATACCGGTTTTTCTGGGTATATGGTTACCCCCTCTTGCAATGGGAGCAATCGGCATATATTTGTTAACCACAGCTGCCAAAGAACGTAGCGTGTTGCCGCTAGAAATCCTTAGTGCGATCACACACAGGAGAGCGCAAAAAGAATCCGGCAAGAAGACCTGTAAAAACGTAAATGATGAGTGTAATTGACCGCTATATATTAAAAGAATTTTTGCGAACTTTCTGCCTTATAATAATATCGCTTGCGGCATTGTATCTTATAGTCGATTTTTTTGAGCGGATCCGGATGTTTGTAAGCAATAAAGCCACTTTTTCGCAAATAGCAGCGTATTTTATATTCAGCATTCCCACTATTGTTACACAAATGATACCGATCAGCGTCCTGCTTTCTTCTCTTGTTACATTCGGTATTCTTTCGAAGAACAGCGAATTGACGGCATTGAAAGCAAACGGAATCAGCCTCTACCGGTCTTCTTTATCGATAATCGCTGCATCTGTCGGAATTGCCTTCTTTTCGTTTCTCGTAAGTGAATTGGCAACTCCTCATTCAAATCAAAAAGTAAAACATATAAAACTCATAGAGATACAAAAGCGTCAACAGCTGGGAACATTTACTCAAAACGAAATATGGTATCGTGGGAAAAAAGCTATTTATAATATTGCAGTATTCGATCCGGTCAGAGGAATTTTGCGAGGTATTCGAATAAGCTATCTAGATCATGATATGAATCTTGTCAAAAGAATAGACGCGAAAGAAGCTTATTGGAAAAACGGGAAATGGATATTTCATAATCTTCTTATCACCACGTTTCCGGAAGATGGTTTCCCTTTAATCAATAAGATCACATCATCTGTGATCGATATACCGGAAAAACCGGCAGATTTTCTGATCGTGCAGAAAGATACCGATGAAATGGGTTTCGGAGAACTTAAAGAATATATCGCAAAGCTTCAGGCAGAGGGGTATGATGCTACCCGTTATCTTACTGATTTGCATGGCAAAATAGCCTTTCCACTTGTGAGTGTATTTCTTGCGGTTTTAGGTCTATGTTTTTCCTGCAGATCGGAAAGAAGCGGAGGCATAGCTCAAAGTATAGGGATTGGGGTAATCATCGGCCTTTCCTACTGGATTGTTTTTGCATTCAGCATCTCTTTGGGGCGGTCCGGCGCTCTTTCACCATTTTTTTCCGCATGGGCTGCCAATATAATTTTTGGCCTTTTATCAATAGGAATGCTTATGCGAATACGAACCTGACCCAAAACCGCAGGCATGAGAATGTGGCGTACGTAAAAGGGGATACTGTTCGTATCCCCCGATAAATTTATTCTATTCTTCCTTCCTAGGTTCCCATTTGCCAGGAGCTCAGGTATTTTTCCTGCTCCGGGGTGAGGATGTCAATGCGAACGCCTAAAGATGCGAGCTTCAAACGGGCTATTTCCTTGTCAATATCTTGAGGAACACTGTAGACAGTATTTTCTAAATCGGAATTTCTTTTTACAAGAAATTCAGCCGACAAAGCCTGGTTTGCAAAACTCATATCCATTACGCTCGAGGGGTGGCCTTCTGCAGCGGCCAGATTTATCAATCTTCCTTCGGCCAATATGTAAATATAACGTCCATTTGAAAGCTTGTACGCATCAATATGCTCTCTGATCCGCCCCTTGTACTCGGCAATTCCGGAAAGGCTTTCTAAATCAAGCTCTACATTAAAATGCCCTGAGTTGCTGACTATGGCACCATCTTTCATCTCAAGAAAATGTTCTTTTCTGATCACATTGATATCGCCTGTTAACGTGCAGAAAAAATCGCCAATTTTTGATGCCTCGGCTATAGGCATGACACGGAATCCGTCCATCACCGCCTCAAGTGCCCTCAGGGGATTTACTTCAGTTACAATTACATTAGCTCCCATTCCGTTCGCCCGCATTGCCAATCCCCTTGAACACCAGCCGTACCCGCATACCACAAACACTGATCCTGCAATCAATCGATTGGTCGCACGTATGATGCCGTCGATTGTGCTTTGTCCCGTCCCGTAGCGGTTGTCAAAAAGATGTTTCGTATCGGCGTCGTTGACCGCAATAAGGGGAAACTTCAATACGCCGTTTGCTGCCATCGACTTTAATCTGATTACGCCTGTTGTTGTTTCCTCGGTACCTCCTATAATCCCTTCTATCAAATCCTCACGTTCGGAATGGATAGTGGAAACGAGATCAGCACCGTCATCCATGGTGATATTCGGCCTTAGCGAAAGAACCGAATTTATGTGGCTGTAATAGGTATCCCTGTCTTCGCCTCGTATCGCAAATACTGGAATTTCATGGTATTTAACCAGATAGGCGGCAACATAATCCTGCGTGCTCAACGGATTTGAAGCACATAATGCAATTTTAGCTCCGCCTGCCTTGAGAGTCTCCATTAGACTTGCCGTTTCTGTAGTGACATGAAGACAGGCGCCCAGCCTCACACCGGCAAGAGGTCTATCTTTAATAAATCTTTCTTTTATACTGTTCAAAACGGGCATGCTTTTATTGGCCCAGTCAACGCTCAGTTTTCCTTTTTCAGCAAGGCCGATGTCTTTGATATCATAGTTCATTTATATACCAGCCTCTCTTTTCAGCACATCGACCATATCGATTTTCTCCCATGCAAAATCTTCAGCAAGAAACAGATTTTTTACAATCTTGCGGTAAATATCGCCATTGAGAAGATCGAATTTTTCAATCATTCCTTTCGGTGTAAAATCAAAAACGTTTTCTACCGCTTCCGAAATTTTGCAATCGGGAATAATGCCGGTTCCGAACGTGTCCACATACACAGACATCGGTTTCGCCATACCAATTGCATATGCAAGTTGAATGGAGCACTTCCTGGCAAGTCCCGCAGCAACTATATTTTTTGCTGCATAACGGGATCCGAAAACGGCTGAACAATCTACTTTTTCCGGTGTTTTATTGACAATTGCGCCTCCTCCCAGCTGGGCACCCGGGAAGGCACCGTAAAGCTGACAGACAAGTTTCCGTCCTGTAACTCCGGAATCGGCGGCACTGCATGAATGAACCGCTTGCCATTCCCCTGTTGGATTGAACATAAATTCAGTCTTGGAGTCTATCCAATCAGCGAGACACTCAAAGGCGATCTTTTGTGCTGCGCTCTCTATTTCTCCGCTCTCTGCGACATGCCTGTAATCGATAGCATTGGACATCAGTACCTTCGCTACACGCACAGGTTTTCCTTCTTCGTCGTAATCGACGGTAATTTGGCCTTTACCATCCGGCGCAAAGATTGGATCATTACATTCTTCAAAGGCCCTCATCATCCGATTCGCCAGAACAAAAGGAAGAGGCATGAATTCAGGAGTTTCATTAATGGCAAATCCATACATGATTCCCTGGTCTCCCGCTCCTATTTCCTTGTATTTCCCGAGATCTGCCCTTGTGCCCATATTAATGTTAGGGGATTGCGGAATGATGGCATTGAAGACACCCATGGAATGGCCGTTAAGACCAACTGCAGCATCATTGTAGCCGATTGAAAGCACTGTCTGGCGCAATGACTTTTCTATGTCGATATAAACTCTTGTTGATACCTCACCGCCTACTATGCAAAATCCCTTCCCCAGAAATACTTCGAGTCCGCAATGAGGCATTGTGTTTACATCCATTCCGACTTTGTGTTCTTCATCCAGTATCTTTGCAATGATATGCGCAGCTATTGTATCGGCAACGATATCAGGATGTCCTACCTTTACTGCTTCAGATGTTATCAGCATGTATCATCTCCTTTGCCTTTTCTTCTCTCATCGATTTTTCAGGCGTAAAGACCCCTCCCGATATTATCAGAGTGAATGCTTCATCTACACTCATATCGAGGTCTATTACATCAGTCTCAGGCACCATCAAGTAAAATCCTGACGTAGGATTCGGAGTTGTTGGAAGAAAAATATTTATGCAGTGCTGAGTCGTTTTTTCCTGCATCTCACCAGAACTTACTCCTGTAACAAATGCAACCGAATACAAACCTTTTCTTGGATACTCTATGATGACAACTCGTTTGAAGCTTTGGCTTTTATCACCAAATATAGCTTCCACGAGTGTTTTCACACCTGTATAAATAGTTCTTACAACCGGGATTTTGCCCAGGAAGAATTCACCCCACTCTACCAGTTTATTTCCAATATAGCTTTTTGTAACAAGCCCAATCAAGAAAATTAAAATAATCGTAATAACAACATCCAGACCGGGAATATGGAATGGAAATAATTGGTCGGGATGGAATTTGGGAGGAATTACTTTTACAAGTTTTCCCATTACTCTCACAAGGAAAATGAGAATGTAAACCGTAACACCAATAGGAATAATCGCTACTATCCCTGTCAAGAATATTTTTTTGATTTTATTTTTCATTAATATACCGGCAATTACATTGCTATCCCGTACGCGCGTGCTTTCATATCAGAAATCAATCGGTATTTCAATAAATGAAAAAGGGGTGCACTGAACCGTCACCCCTGTTTAGATGCAATTAGTTAGCCCGCTATATCCCTCTAAGCCCTTCTTTTTATCTTATTGTGCTCATCAAGTAAAAAACATTTCACAGACCAGTCTTTTGCCTCTGAGTTATCAACCATGACATAGCTTGCAATTATAACAAGATCTCCCTTTGCAGCTTTTCTCGCCGCAGCGCCGTTCAGACAAATTACTCCCGACCCTCTTTTTCCTTTGATCACATAGGTTGAAAAGCGTTCCCCATTTGAAACATTATAAATGTCCACTTCTTCATATGGAAGAATATCGGCTGCTTCCATCAAATCCAAATCGATAGTGACGCTACCCTCATAATGTAATTGCGCATCCGTTACGGTTGCTCTATGAAGTTTTGATTTTAGCATGCTCCGCTGCATTTTTCATACCCATCCTTTACTTTATATTTAGGGGCTCGCCAAAAACATAATTATCTATCAGGCGAGTTGACCCCACCCACACGGCTAATGCCAGTACGGATTTATTGCTTAAAATATCAATATCTTCCAAATTCTCAGTATCACAGATTTTTACATAATCGATTTTTGTACTGGTATGGGAAGCAATGAATTCAGTCAATTTCTTTATAATTACCCCTGCATTCCTTTCACCGGCATCATACATTTCTTTTCCCTTTATAAGAGACCGGCTTAAACTCAGCGCTGATTCGCGCTCGTCTTTTTTCAGATAGGCATTTCGCGAACTCATCGCAAGGCCGTCGTCTTCCCTTGTCGTATCGATACCGACAACAGCAAGATCCATATTCAGGTCGTTTACCATCCGCTGTATCGTCACCAGCTGCTGAAAATCCTTCTTTCCAAATATCGCGGTATGGGGCTTGACGATATTGAAAAGTTTTGCACAAATTGTTGCAACACCCCTGAAATGTATCGGTCTCGACTGACCGCAGAGATTTTGTGTCACTTTTTCCACCGTTACGTAGGTCTGGTAATTCGGCGGATACATCTCCTCGTTTTCAGGATAAAAAATCGCATCCACTCCTGCGGTTGAAGCGAGTTTCTCATCTCTGACAAAATCCCTCGGATATTTTTCCAGATCTTCATGTGGCCCGAACTGAGCCGGATTTACGAATATGCTTATTATGAGATAATCTCCGAATTTTTTGCCTTCTCGCATCAGATTCAAATGACCCTCATGGAGATAGCCCATCGTAGGCACAAAAGAGATACGTTTTCCTCCAAGTCTCAGCGACTCACAGTGGCTCTGAAGTTTTTTGGCGCTTTTAAAAATTTCCATTTCCTTTTATCACAAAAAAAAAGCCTCCCGCCTGAAGGACGGAAAGGCTTTGTCAGTCTTCAACTTCGAGCACGTGCCTGCCGTCCCAGTCCCTCTTAAGGATCCAAGCGGTTTTTTCGCGATCTGTTAAACAGATAAATGGACTGCTGTCAAGAGTTTTATGAATCACTGATTTCATAATACATGAGAGCCTAAAGCCTGCAAGTAATTATCGGTTTAAATGTCACGAAGGTATCTGTCTTAATCTATAAAGAGAATTGGCTAATTTTCCAAACTCCTCAACAGTTAAGGTTTCCCCTCTCCTGATTGGATCTATTCCTGCCACCTCCGCCAGACTGTATACTTCCTTTTTTTCAAAGCGCAGAAACGGATTGTCTTTCAAACTGTTTTCAAGTGTTTTTCTTCTCTTTGAAAAAGCCGCTCTTACAAGTAATTGGAACATTTGAGGATCATCCACCATTATTGCAGGCTGTTTTAGAACTTTCATTTTTAAAACCGTCGATGACACCCGGGGCCTTGGATAGAAACAATCCGCTGGCACTGAAGCTACTTTCGTATTCTGAGTATACATTGCAGTTAAAACCGAAAGTATCCCGTATTCTTTTGTTCCTGGAGCCGCAATGATCCTGTCCGCCATTTCCTTTTGGAACATCAGTACGATCGTTGATAAGGCCTTTCTATGTTCGATCAAGTGAAGCAGTATTTGTGAAGATATATTATAAGGAATATTGCCGATAAGTTTAACCTGCCTTGCAGGTTTCCCCTTCGTCATTTCTTTAAAATCGCAGTCAAGCACATCTGTGTTCAAAATGGTGACATTATCAAAGAATTTCAATTCCTCTGTCAGTACTTCTATCATTCGGGGATCGATCTCCAGGGCAATCACGCGTGAAGCTTGTTCTGCCAGTACGGCAGTCATTATACCCGCTCCCGCACCTATTTCGATTACAGTATCATCCGGTCCAATATCAGTACTGGCTGCTATCCGTTCAATTATCCTGCGGTCTATAAGAAAAGACTGCCCGAATCGCTTTAATGGTCTTATGCCGTATTTTTTGAGTATTTCTTTCGGTGTCGGAGCCATATTTACCTTAAATATTAATCCGTTTGGATATAGCCTATTTTCACTATGAAAAGACTTGCATTGCAATGAGAACACTGTCTTTTATTATTGGTGCAATTATATAGTATAAAAGGTATGGTTATCTACCTGAACCGAGAGGCCAACGAGATACTGCATTCATATCCAGCGCATCCGATATGCCCTTTTCAAGATACTGACTGCCTATTGCGGCTATCATTGCTGCATTATCTGTACATAATAGAGGAGGCGGAATAAATAGTTCAATTCCCTTTTTTGCAGATTCTTCCATGAAAACCTTACGCAATCGAGTGTTTGATGCTACGCCACCGGACAGAGCTACTCTTGAAATACACGATTCTTCCGCCGCCCTTAAAGTTTTTTCCACCAGCACATCCACAATTGCATCTTGAAACGATGCAGCAATATCGCAAATATCCTCTTGCCCGGGAAAATGGTTCAGTGTTTTCAGATAATTTAAGAGCGCTGTTTTCAATCCGCTGAAGCTGAAATCCGTGCTTTTTTTCATAGCTCTCGGAAAATCAATTTTTCCCGGATCGCCCTTTTTTGCCATAGTATCGATTATTACTCCTCCGGGATAACCAAGATTCATCATTTTGGCTGCTTTGTCAAAGGCTTCTCCTGCTGCGTCATCTCTCGTCTGACCGAGAAGCGTGAAGCGGTCGTAATTATCAACTTTGTAAATATGTGTATGGCCTCCGGACACTACGAGACTCACAAAGGGAAACGCAGGAACATTTTCAATGAGAAAAAGAGCTCCAATATGCCCCGCAATATGATTGACACCGACACACGGAAGGTTACGCGCAAAAGCAATAGATTTGGCAACCGATACTCCCACGAGAAGCGATCCGATAAGCCCCGGGCCTCGTGTGACAGCAATACCTTCGATATCTCCGATGGAAACGCCGGCACCTTTGAGCGCCTCTCCTATTACAGGGATGATGGCTTCTATATGATGGCGTGAAGCCACTTCAGGTACAACCCCGCCATAGCGGCTGTGAATATTGACCTGTGATGCGATTACATTTGACAGGATTTTAACACCGTCAGATACAACAGAAGCCGCTGTTTCATCGCATGATGACTCTATTCCAAGTACAAGCATTTTTCATTAAATCCGTTTTCTTTTGATTTAGTCGCCAAAAAATCTCTCCAAAAAGAGAATAAACGTGATATATAAAAAAGCGTTTCGTTTGTAAATATGTAAATACATGGATCTTGGAATGGAAATACAAAGTGATTTTCTTGTGTTGGGAAGCGGGATTGCCGGGCTTGCTTTTTCGATAAAGGCAGCCGGTCTCGGCAAAGTTTCAATAGTGACAAAAAAAGCTACTGTCGAATCAAGCACAAATTATGCTCAGGGAGGAATCGCCTCTGTTACTGCTCAAACAGATAGCTTTGAATCTCACATTCGAGATACGCTTGAATCGGGAGCAGGACTGTGCAATGAAAATATAGTCAGATATGTGGTCACCGAAGGCCCCGGACGCATTGATGAACTTATTGACTGGGGTGTCATGTTCACGAGGGCTGAAAACAATAAGGGAACATTGTACGATTTAGGAAGAGAGGGTGGCCATACTCATAGAAGAGTTCTTCATGCATCGGATCTTACAGGGCGCGAAATTGAAAGAGCTCTTATTGAAAAAGCAGAACAGAATAACAATATATCGATTTATGAAAATCACTTTGCCGTCAATTTGATTACCCTGTCAAAATTGACCGGTGTTCCCCAGATTCAAGATCGATGCCTCGGTGCGTACGTTTTTGACGTGGAGCACGGTTGTGTGCACACGTTCAGGGCACGATTCATTGTCCTGGCTACAGGAGGTTCAGGAAAGGTCTATCTCATTACTACCAATCCTGACATCGCAACCGGAGATGGCGTGGCAATGGCATTCAGAGCCGGCGCGGAAATCTCGAATATGGAATTTATTCAATTCCATCCAACATGTCTTTATCACCCGGAAGCACGATCTTTTTTGATAAGTGAAGCTGTCCGCGGCGAGGGGGGTATCCTCAAATTAAAAAGCGGCGCCACTTTCATGGAAAAATACCACCCCCTCAAAAGTCTCGCTCCCAGAGATGTGGTGGCAAAGGCAATCGATACTGAATTGAAAAAATCAGGAGATGAATGTGTGTACCTTGATATCACCCGGCGCGACCGCAGGTTTCTCGAGAACCGCTTTCCCCATATTTACCGGAAATGCATCGAACTCGGCATCGATATGGCTGAAGAGCCGATACCTGTTGTTCCGGCAGCGCACTATCAATGTGGCGGCGTCAGAGTAAATGAGCATGGAGAAACCAAAGTCGATCGCCTTTATGCCTGTGGAGAAGTCGCCTGCACAGGGTTGCACGGGGCAAACCGTCTTGCAAGCAATTCTCTGCTCGAAGCTGTCGTTTTCGCTCATCGGATATACACTCGAATTTCAATGGTGTATGAATCAACGCAAGAGGGAATTATCGAGATACCCGCATGGGACCCGAAGGGAGCGGCAGAAAGCGACGAGTCGATTGTGGTATCTAATAACTGGGATGAAATACGGATGTGCATGTGGAATTATGTCGGTATAGTAAGATCAAACAAACGCCTTGAAAGAGCAAGAAGGAGAATAGACATCATTCTGCAGGAAATAAACGAATATTACTGGAACTTCAAAATTACCTCAGAACTTCTGGAATTAAGAAATTTGGCGATGGTGGCGAAACTTATAATAGAATGCTCCTGTGCAAGGAAAGAAAGCCGCGGACTTCACTTTAATCTCGATTATCCGGGCAGAGACGATTCCGATACGCCCAAGGATACCATTATTACCAAGGCAATTTTAAGGGGGCTAAAGAAAAACACCTGAGGCCAACAATCTTGCTGCGTTACGCCTCAATCAACTGTCGAATCCTTTCCCTCTCGCTCAGATGTATTCCCTGCATGCTCGCAGTGCCTTGGGTTACTTGAAAATGAGGGCTCTCAAAAAATATCATTTTTATTTATTTAGTATTTAAATCTGACACATACAGACTATTACGGCTGTTTTTCTCATGTCAGTTTTTAAAAAAAAATTTAAAAATGTATTGACAATTGATCATTCCAGCATCTAGAAAAATACAAGTTCTAAAAAGAGGAGCAAAATGAGCAAAAAAACACTTCTTAATTCGTGGCACCGTTCTGAAGGGGCAAATATGGCGGCTTTTGGCGGGTATGATATGCCTCTGTGGTATCCTTCAGGAGCGAAGCAGGAACATCTTTCAGTGATTAATAATGCTGGAATCTTTGATACAAGCCATATGGCACTTCTCACAGTTAAGGGCGCACACTCGCGAGATCTATTGCAATTCTGCTTTACAAAAGATCTCGACCATTGCATCGGAAAGAAAAAAACTCCTCTCGTTGAAGGCAGATGTGCCTACGGCGCCTTTCTGAACGAAAAAGGGGAAGTATTGGATGATGCAATCGTATATTTCATAGAAAATGAAACGTACGCTCTTGTTGTGAATGCAAATATGGGCAGCATTATTTCAGCCCATCTTAAACGCTGTTCCAAATCCTATCCCGAAGTGGACATTCAAGACTTAACCGATAAAATCGGTAAAATAGACGTACAAGGCCCGAATGCAGCATTATTTCTGGCGCCCCATCTTTCAGATCCTGAATCAATCTTCACACACATGCCTTATTTCAGTTTCAAGGGAACTTTTGACAGTAATTCGCATCGTACAGGCGAAGTACGATTTAGAGATAATACTCCTATTTTAGTTTCACGAACCGGATACACGGGGGAATTCGGTTTCGAGCTTTTCATGGATTCAGATCATCTTATTCATGTATGGCACACACTGGTGAATGAAGGAAGAAAAAAAGGACTCTTATGCTGCGGACTTGCAGCGAGAGATTCGCTTCGAACAGGCGCCGTTCTTCCACTTTCACATCAAGATATAGGGCCCTGGCCTTTCATCAACCATCCCTGGCATCATGCACTGCCATTCGATGAATCTCAGACAGGTTTCACGAAATCGTTCATGGGTGATGAAGCATTGCAACAAAGTCGAAACTCGGTATACGTATATGCATTCGTCGGTTTCGACCTTCGCAAGATTTCATCGGACCGGTCTTCACATGTCTTCGATTCGGCAGGTAATGACATCGGAACTGTTTCGACCTGCGTCACGGATATGGCAATAGATCGCCATGAGGAAAAAATTTACAGTATTGCAAGCCCGGATAAACCTGAAGGATTCAGAGCGAAAGGGTTATCCTGTGGATTTGTAAGACTCACCAAGCCTCAGGAATACGGCACGATTCTGGAATTAAAGGACGGCAAGCGCTCCATAAAAGTAATGATTACAGAAGATGTGCGTCCCTACAGGACCGCCCGGAAATCAGTCAAAGAAATGTTGACTCTTTAAAACCAGGAGAACAAAATATAGAGTTTCTTACATTGGCCGGGATTTCCTGAAGGCAAAGTCACTGCCAGCGAGCGAATTCTTTCTTGAGGAAAAAACGGTGGCCGTTACGGGAGCTCTTTTTACCCCTGGAAAAATGTTGCCGCTTTCAAATAAGGATGGACGGATGAAAAATCAATCCGACTATCCGGAAAATCCGGAAGAATATTATTGTAAGGAGAAGATGAAATGAAAGAAATCAATGATTTGATTTTACCTGAAGAAGTTTTGTATGCAGACGATCATGAATGGGCACGAATGGAAGATGGGATTGTCACAATAGGTGTCAGTGATTACGCTCAGGACCAGCTTGGAGATATCGTATATGTTGAACTGCCTGATATCGATGATGTATATGAAAAAGGTGAAGAATTCGGAAGCATTGAATCTGTAAAAGCTGTCTCGGAAATGTATATGCCTGTAGGAGGAAAAGTCGTCGAGATTAATTCCGATCTCGAGAATTCGCCTGAATTGATAAACCAGTCTCCTTATGATGACGGATGGATAATAAAAGTTCTGCCCGATGATGAAAACGAACTCGATGACCTGCTGGAAAAGGACGCTTATATTGCAATGCTGAAAGGATCCGAATGAAATGCGGTACCTGCCTCACACTGAAAATGATATCTCTGTCATGCTCGATGCGGTAAAAAAAGAAACTTTAGAGGACCTTTTTACCGTTATTCCCGAGAATTGCAAACGTAAGGACCTGCTTGCTCTTCCCGGAGCGCTCACCGAATGGGAACTTGACAGCCTCATGAAAACAAGAGCAGGGGCAAATGCGTCTCCGACGGAATATACAGTGTTTCTCGGAGCAGGAAGCTATAATCATTTCATACCCGAAACAGTCAGCTATCTGATCGGCCGTTCAGAATTCGCCACCTCGTATACGCCTTATCAGCCGGAAGTGAGCCAGGGCACGCTGCAAGCGATCTATGAATATCAGACATTCGCAGCAATGCTCACAGGAATGGATTTATCCAATGCTTCCCTCTATGACGGGGCAACAGCGCTCGCTGAGGCCTGTCTCATGGCCCTGAGGATTAGCAAAAAAAATACAATCGCGATATCGACACTTATTCATCCCCATTACCGCCATGTAGTGAACACGTATCTTGAACCTACTGACTGCGAAGTAATCGAGATCCCCATGCTGGAATCGGGATGCACAGATTTCTCCGTTATCTCAGGAGAAAGAGAACTCGCCGCCGTTGTAGTCCAGTCTCCCAATTTTTTCGGATGCATTGAAAACATAGAAGAATTATCCGAAATCTGCCGCAAGGGCGATTCTTTGCTCATTTCGTCTTTTACTGAACCGCTGGCATACGGGCTTTTTAAAACCCCGGGGGAACAAGGCGCCGATATAGTATGCGGAGAAGGCCAAAGTCTTGGAATTCCTGTATCCTTCGGTGGCCCGGGCCTTGGAATTTTTACAACCAGAAGCAAGTATGTCCGTTCTATGCCGGGCCGCCTTGTAGGCAAAACGAAAGACAAAAACGGCCGACGGGGCTTTGTGCTGACTCTTGCCACGAGAGAACAGCATATTCGACGTGGACGGGCGACTTCAAACATCTGTACAAACAGCAGTCTCTGTGCCCTTGCCGCCACTATTTACATGTCATCTCTAGGTAAAACAGGTTTCAGGAATCTGGCCAAGATAAATTACGATAAAAGTGAATATCTCAAGAAAAAGCTTACGGACAAGGGATATGATATCCCGTTTGCCGCACCGGCTTTTAATGAATTCGTTGTAAAATGTCCCGATGGATTCAGACACACATATGACGAACTGCTTAAAAAACATATTGTGGCAGGACTTCCACTGGCAAAATATTATCCCGAGTTAACTGAACATTATCTTTTCTGCGTCACCGAAACGTCATCAAAAGAGTCAATGGATGCATTTTTAAAGGAGATACCATAATGAATGAAGGAAAGAAATCAATTGCTGAATCAATATCGCGGGAACCTCTTTTATGGGATCGCGGCAGAGTTGGCCGGTCCGGTTTTTCCCTCCCCAAACGTGACGTCGAGGATACCCCTATCAATGAAGCCCTCCTTGGACAGGGCCCCGATTTTCCGGACGTAAGTGAAGTAGATGTCGTTCGGCATTTTACGAAATTATCTCAATTAAATTTCGGCGTTGATACCGGTATGTATCCCCTTGGCTCCTGCACAATGAAGTATAATCCCAAGATAAATGAGAAACAGGCGAAACTTGAAGGATTTACAGGCGCCCATCCCCTTCTGCCTTGTGAACTCTCTCAAGGCGCGCTTGAAGTTATGGCCGAACTTGAGGAATTTCTCCTGGAAATCACAGGCATGGATGCTGTAACTCTTCAACCTGCCGCGGGAGCGCACGGAGAATTGACAGGCATGCTGATCATGCACGCATATCATAAATTTCATGGCTCGCATCGCACAAAGATTATCATTCCCGATACTGCACACGGCACAAATCCCGCAAGCGCAGCATTATGCGGGTTTAAAACGGTGCCGGTTACCTCGGGTCCCGACGGCATACTCGGCGCCGACACTGTCGCAGAAATAATGGATGAAGAAACAGCCGGCATTATGATTACAAATCCGAATACTCTCGGCCTCTTTGAAGAGCATATCCTGAAGATTGCAGAAGCAGTGCATGAGAAAGGGGGTCTCGTGTACGGTGACGGAGCCAATATGAATGCAATAATGGGAATTGCAGATGTAGGAGCATTGGGAATTGATATTCTTCATCTTAATCTCCACAAGACATTTTCAACTCCTCATGGAGGAGGAGGACCGGGATCGGGTCCGGTCTGTGTAATGAAAAATCTTGCCTCTTTTCTTCCAGTACCGCGAATAATTACACACAATGGCGAGTTCGCTCTCTCTGAAGACTTTCCTCTTTCAATCGGGAGGATTCACGGGTTTTACGGAAATTTCAGCGTCATGGTGAAGGCATTGAGCTATATTCTTTCCATGGGTTCCGATCTTAAAAAAGCCAGCCAGCTCGCAGTTTTAAACGCAAATTACATAAAAGAGAAGCTCAAAGATGTTCTTCATCTTCCTTTTGATCGTCCATGTATGCATGAATGCGTGTTTACCGACCGACTGCAGCAAAAAAATAAAATCAGTACCCTGGATATGGCAAAACGATTAATTGATTACGGATATCATCCACCTACAATTTATTTTCCTCTTGTAGTTTCAGGGGCTATAATGATTGAGCCTACTGAAACGGAATCCAAAGAAGAGATAGACAATTTTGTTGAAGCTTTTAAAGCAATCGCAGAAGAAGCTGCACACAGTCCGGATCTTTTGAGACAGGCCCCCACTGCAGGACGGATATCCCGTCTTGATGAAACGGAAGCAGCCCGCCATCCATGTCTTACAGGATAAAGGTTCCCCGGCACTTCCAGGATTCATTAACTCCTTATCCCGGTGAAAGCGATACTTTTTTCTTGTTGTAAAATTTTTTCATGCCGGCATTCAATGGATGCTGAAAATAACAGCTGAGGGGGAATGACATGTATGCATGATTTTACGCGCTACCGGTGGATTCAGTTTGCGATTGTCGGCTCGCTGTATTTCCTTGTCTGCCTTCATCGTGTGTCTCCAACTGTTATTACCAAGGATCTCGCCAATTCCTTTAATGCCGATGCCGTTATGCTTGGCATAATCTCATCATCTTACTTCTATCTTTATTCTGCAGTTCAACCGGTAGTGGGTTATTTATCCGATACAGCAGGATCCAGAAAAGTCATTTTCCTTTTTTCACTAATTGCGGCATTAGGTGCCTTGATCTTTGGAACGGCACCAAATGCCCTGGTCGCCACAATCGGCAGAGCTCTTGTGGGAGCAGGAGTTGGGGGAGTTTTTATTCCCGCGCTGAAGCTTTTCTCCAACTGGTACCGTGCGAACGAATTCGCCAGCCTCACGGGAATAATGATAGCGATCGGAGGCATCGGCGGCCTTGCGGCGACGCTCCCTCTTACATATATGGTTGTGCTGTTCGGATGGAGGGGAGCTTTTTTGATACTGGGAGTATTCTCCCTTGCTCTCGCCTGTGCGTGCTGGCTTTACGTGAAAAATACACCTCGGGAAAAAGGATGGTCTGCCGTTGCTGCAGTCGGCCAGTTTTCAGGTTCGTCCGGCGAACAGGAGGCGCCTGCACACACTACTGTCGTCAAGAGGCTTGCAATCATTTTAGGCACATTTGATTTCTGGATGATCACCTTGTCAATGTTTTTTACCGGCGGTGCTTTTCTCTCATTTCAAGGACTTTGGGCAGTACCGTATCTTATGGATGTATTTGGATTCAGCCGAATTAGCGCAGGGTGGATGTTGATGCTGCTGCCATTTGGCTTTGCTGTCGGCGGACCGGTATTTGGAATATTTACGGACCGTCTTAATTTAAATCGCAAGATTATTCTTTTAGCTGCCATGGGTGTAAGCACTGCCGGATGGGCAATTCTTTTTTTTCTGAAGTTCACACCATATTCCTTTGTTGTGGCTTTTCTCTTTCTGATATTCGGTCTTTCGGCCGGAGGGACCCTCCCCCTATGCTTTACTATAACCAAAGACCTTTTTCCTCCCTGGCTCATGGGTACTGCAGTGGGACTTTCAAATCCTTCAGCCTTTTTTGGCGCTGCGTTATATCAGCCGCTTACAGGATATCTCCTCAGCCGGTTCTCCGGTCTTACCCCTGGTGTTTACAGTATTGAAGCCTATCGCCACTTGATACTTGTGTTTTTGATCTCTTTCGCTATTTCTTTTATTTGTATCCTTTTGCTTTCGAGCCGGAAAAAGACTTTCCAATAATGTCCTTCCTGATATGGGCATCTGTACAGAAATGTTTTTTTATGCTAAATGTCGATTTCAGGTAAATTACCGTACATTTTCCCTTCAGGCAACACGATGGCAACTATGAGCAATTCACATCAAGAAAAAAAATATCCTTTGCGTAAGCCCCCATGGTTAAGACATACCTTCAAAGCGGGTCCCTCATATGAACAAACGCGCTCACTTTTACGAAATGCAGGACTTCATACGGTTTGTCAGGAAGCCCGATGTCCAAATTTATGGCATTGCTTTTCGAAAAGAACTGCGACGTTTCTTATTCTTGGAAAGTACTGCACTCGTTTTTGCCGTTTTTGCGCGGTAAACGGTGGGATTCCGGAACCTCTGGACAAAGACGAACCCGCGCGTGTGGCAGAAACGATTACACGCATGAATTTGAAGTATGCAGTGATTACTTCCGTAACAAGGGATGATCTTCCTGACGGTGGCGCTTCTCATTTTGCGGCCACAATAAAAGCAGCAAGAGATTTATACCCTCCGGTGCCTGTAGAAGTATTAGTTCCTGACTTTCAAGGGAACATGGAATCAGTCGCCACAGTTCTTGACGCAGAACCTGTCGTATTCAATCACAATCTTGAAACAGTACCCCGCCTTTATAAAACGGCGAGACCGGGAGCGGATTACAGACGCTCATTGGATCTGATAAAAGCTGCACGTACTATTTCACCGGATATTCAAGTCAAATCAGGATTAATGCTCGGCCTTGGTGAAAAGACATGCGAACTGAGGGATATGCTTCAGGATTTGCGTAATGCGGGATGTTCGATTGTTACGCTTGGCCAATATCTCCAGCCTTCTTCCTCGCATCTGCCCGTAGTCAGGTACCTTAACCCGGCTGAATTCGAGGCATGGGGCGAAGAAGCCTTAAAAATGGGGTTTTCAGCGGTTGCAAGCGGCCCTTTAGTCCGAAGTTCCTATAATGCTGCACAGCTCTATTCTGCCGCTGCCGCTTACATTTAAAACCCCCTTTCTGCCGACTCAAAAAGGGGGTACATTTCAAAACTTGCACGCTTGGAGATTCAGATCAGCCTTTCCCCCGCCTCTCCCATACTTCCCAGTACAGGCGGCCTACACAGAGGAATACCCCGAGAAAGAAGAGCCCAAGCATGAAAGTGGGCGCGGAATCAAACTTCTGATCGATCCACCAGCCCGCATACAAGAAGATCAAGGACGATACGACGATTGCGAAACCCCAGGCGCTTATCATGAATATCGCCGTATATTTCGAGCTGTCTTCCATTATGTGTGTGTGTTTTTTCATCGTCGTCATGACCTCTTTCCTC